>Ga0302266_10000221_pt1 | contig 58762 bp, 52 predicted proteins | sample III_Bog_E1_2_FD_194559 | JGI IMG/M metagenome (GOLD analysis project Ga0302266, IMG submission 194559) | Peat permafrost microbial communities from Stordalen Mire near Abisko, Sweden - III_Bog_E1_2 | ecosystem: Environmental > Terrestrial > Soil > Wetlands > Peat | place: Sweden: Abisko...
GCATTGAAACCGCAGTCATGGCGTCCCTGCTGCTGACTCAGAATAGTTCGTGGTGAAGCAAACCGGAAAATGAAGATTTCGGAAAGCAGACTTATTGCTCGCTTGACAATAGTTAGCCATATCAACGTAGAAAGCTGAGCCACCGCCGAGTCGTAGCGCGAACCGCGACAGCGGAACGGCCAGTGCCAACGGCGGTTTGATTTTTGAGGTTCACGGCTCAATTTTTAGCCCGTTCCAAAAATCCGTCAAATATTTATTTGCAGTGGCTTGAGGCCGTTCATTTTTTCCGCGACAAATGATCAGTTGGATTTCACCGGCTTGTCCTTGAGAATGCCCGCTTCAAATTGCTTGGCGCAATCCGGGCACATCCCGTGCGTGAAGGTGGCTTTGGTGTGTGTGCGCACGTATTGCTCGACGGTTGACCAATAGCCTTTGTCGTTGCGGACATTTTTGCACCAGCCGCAGATGGGAATCATGCCGGAAAGCGTCTTCACCTCGGCCAGCGCGGTTTGCAGTTCTTCGATCAACTGTTCGCGTTCCGCCTCGTTTTGTTTGCGCAAGGCTTCCGCGTGCTTGCGCTCGGTGATGTCCTGAATTTGAGCGATGAAATAAAGCGGCTTGCCGTCATCGTCGCGCACCAGCGACACGCCCAAATGCACATTAACAATTTGTCCTTGCTTGTGAAAATAGCGTTTCTCCATCTTGAAATCGCGGATCTCGCCCGCAAGCAGTTGCCGGACGAACGACAAATCAAGTTGAAGATCGTCGGGATGCGTCAAGGTTTGGAAATCGGTCGCGAGCAGTTCCGCCTCGGAATAGCCGACCATGGCACAGATGACGCGGTTGACGCGCACCCAGCGACCTTCGAGGCTGACGAGTGCCATACCAATGGGCGCGTCCTCGAACGATTTGCGGAAACGTTCCTCGCTCTCGCGCATACGCGCTTCGCTGCGTTTGCGTTCCGTGATGTCGGCGATCACGCCGAGAAAGCCTGTGATGATCCCGGCTTCATCGCGCAACGCCGTGGACGAAACCGTCGCCAGAAAACGGCTGCCGTCCTTGCGGATCAAAGTCCATTCACTTTCGCCGACTTGGCCGAGCCGCGGCTTGGCCACCAAGGATTCGAATCCTGGTTCAATCGTCCGGCCCAGTTCGCGGGATAAAGTCTTGGCGAACGCCGCCATTTCATCGGGATCGCGCCAGAGCGCGGGCGTGGCTTTGCCGATAACCTCGGCGGCGGTATAGCCCAGCCAGCGTTCGGCAGTGGGGTTGAACGTTGTGATGACGCCGTCCGGCGTGGTGGAAATGACGGCGTAATTGACTGCGCCAAGGATGGCGTCCTGCAACGTCAGTTTCTGCATGATGATACCTTGAATGATTGCGGCGGCGGCATTTGATAAAATGATTTCGCCCGTCGCCCATTACGCTAATACACCGGAGTGACTAACACAACATTTCCAATTAAATTTTTTACAGGGAATGATTTCAGCCACCGAAGGCTCCGTATTTCTTGATGCCCTGCCGCCACATGAAGCGGGCAAGCGCATACATTATCAGCACCCAGAATAGTTGCGTCGCGAGCCCCACCGCGATGCCACTACCGGTGAGTTTGCCCAGGTAAAGGCTGATGGGAATATAAAGCATCGAGGGAAATGGCGTGAACGCCAGCGCGTGCAGGAGCGCGGGCGGCAGCATATCCAAAGGAAACATATGGCCGCTGGCGAGGTATTCAAACGCGAACAGGATGAAGATGAGCGTGGAGATTTCGAGAATCCAGAACGCGAGCATGGCCATCGCGTAGGACAGGAAAAATTGCAGCAGCGCGGTGAGGACGAGCGAGACGGGAAAGGCGAACAGCGCCATTCCGCTCGCGGGCGCGACAAAATAATTTCGGAAGCAGAAGATGAAAATGCCCAACGGGACGCACGCCATTGAGATATACGCGATGCGTCCGGAGAAAAACAAACAAAGCCGATACCACAAATAATCGACCGGCTTGAGCAGGAACTGGCTGATGTTGCCTTCGCGGATGTCGGCGGCAATTTGCCAGTCGTCTTCGTTCACCGCTGTCAGCACGTCCACGATGGTGACCATGATGTAATAGAAAATCATCTGCGCCTCGGTGTAGCCGGAAAGCGCATGGCCGCCGACTTTCCCAGCGTAGATGGTGCGCCAGAGCGAGAGCATGGCAAAGAGTGGAATGAAGCTGAACAGCGTCCGCGTCAAGTAATTGAAGCGGTAGGTCAGGTTATTCTGAATGCCGATGCTGATGACGTGCAGGTATTTTTTCATTTAAGGCGAAGAAGCGTCTTCCAGATTATGCAGGGTCGGCCCCACCACATCGCCGAGACGATTGCCCGCCGTATAAATAACCAAGGCAAAACCGAACAGCGCCACGAGCAAAATAATAAACGCCCAGAAATGGCGCCTTTCAAATTTCTTCAACGAGCGCGCGAACGCCACGATGCCGAACAAGGCCGACACGACAATCACCGCATCCACGCTTACGCGTTGCCAGTAGCTGCCGCCCAGATGCAGCCACATCCCGAATTCATCGAACGTCAGGCCCATCGCCACGCCATACAGCAACGCGGTGATTTCCGCCTTGCGTCCCGTGGGGCGCCGGAAAACGCTGTAGCCACACACCGCCGCCAACAGGAAGATGCCGTAGTTCAAATGGTGAACGTGCGTGCCGTGCATGAAGAAATAAAGATTCGGCATCTCATCCGCCATGATGAGAAATACGAACGTCCGCGAGAGAATGAACGTTACGATGAAACTGAACAGCGTGTAGCGCGCCAGCTTGTGCGCCGTCTCGCGACGAATGGTGTGTTCCGTGGTCATGGTGTTGACATTGGTGCAAATGTTCAGACTCGCGCCTTCCGGGCGCGACGGTCATTTTCCACGCGGGAATTTTAACCGGCAAGCCGCCGGGAACGCCAAGCAAATTTTGTTTGCCGTGACGGGCGTTACAAATTAGTTTCACCGGCGTGCCGGCTTGGAGACCGGCTGCAATCAAAAATTTCTTACTCATGAACAAACCTCTCACGAGCGCGCAAATCAACGAAATCGTGGCCGGGCTGAAAAAACTGTCCCGCAACCTGTGGTGGTGCTGGAACCAGGAGGCGCAGGATTTTTTCTATGAGTTGTCGCCGCGCGGCTGGCAGAATATGTTCCACAACCCGGTGGCGGTGCTGCGCGAGGTCTCGGAGCAGGAACTGCGCGCGCGCCTGCAGGACGCAACCTTCGCCACCCGCGCGCGCACGGTGCTGCGCGAGTTCGACGCGTATCTCAACGATAAAAATACCTGGGCGCACACGCACGCGACCGCGCTGCAAAAAAATCCGGTCGCGTATTTTTCCGCCGAGTTCGGCTGGCATGAATCGCTGCCGATTTCCGCCGGCGGGCTGGGCATCCTCGCGGGCGACCACACAAAATCCGCCAGCGACCTCGGCTTGGGCTTTGTCGGCATCGGTTTGTTTTACCGCGAAGGTTATTTCCAGCAGGCGATTGATTCGAACAACTGGCAGACCGAATACTACAATCCGGTGGATCCGCACAACATCCCGCTCGAACCGCTGCTGGACACGGATGGCGAGCGCGTGATCGCCAGCGTGGAGATCGCGCTGACCAGCGTGGACTTCCAAGTCTGGCGCGTAAACGTGGGCCGCGTGCCGGTCTATCTGCTGGATACAAACCTGCCGCAGAATGAACAGCGTTTTCGCGACCTGACCAACCGCGTTTATGGCGGCGACAGCACCACGCGCATCATGCAGGAGATTTTGCTCGGCATCGGCGGCGTGCGGTTGCTGCGCATGCTCGGTCTCGCGCCGTCCACGTTCCACATGAACGAGGGTCACGCGGCGTTTCTCACGCTGGAACTGATCCGCGAAAAAATGGCCGCCGGCAAAACCTTCGCCGAGGCGCAGGTTTTGACCAAGCCGGAATGTATCTTCACCACGCACACGCCGGTGGAAGCCGGCCACGACCGTTTCACGCCCGAACTGATGAACTACGCGTTGCAGCGTTATCTCGCAAACCAAAGCGTATCGTTCAATGACATCCTCGGCCTCGGCCGTGTAAAACCGGAAGACGCGCACGAGCCGTTCTGCATGACGGTGCTTGCGCTGAAACTCTGCCGCGCTGCAAACGCTGTGAGCGAATTGCACGGTCAGGTCAGCCGCCATATGTGGCAGTCACTTTATCCGGGCGTGGCCGAAAATAAAGTTCCGATTGGGCACATCACCAATGGCATTCACCTACTCGGCTGGATGAAAGGTTCCGTCCGCCAGTTCTGGCGCCGCAAGCTCACCGACGGCCAGAACGGTGAAACCAAATTCTTCCGCGAAAAATTCGGTGCTGACTGGTCGGCCATCATCAACAACCCGGAGTTCTGGCAGAAAATGACCGACGTGGATTTTGTCACCGACGAGGAACTGTGGGCGCTCCGCTACAAACTACGCCGCGAGCTCATCGAGTTCGCCCGCCGCAAACTGCTCCAGCAAAATCAGCGCGTTACGCCCGGCGATTACATCCGCTTCGATCACCTGCTGAATCCCGACGCGCTGACCATCGGTTTCGCGCGCCGCTTCGCCACTTACAAACGCGCGCCGCTGATTTTCCAGCAGTTTGACAACATCGTAAAACTCGTCCGCGACAAGCAGCGTCCCGTGCAATTTATTTTCGCCGGCAAGGCGCATCCGCGCGACGACGACGGTAAACGCTTCATCCAACAGATCATTCACTTGAGCAAGCACAGCGAACTGGCGGGCAATCTCGTCTTTTTGGAGAACTACGACATCCACGTAGCGCGCCAAATGGTTTCTGGATGCGACATCTGGCTGAACAATCCGCGCCGTCCGCTCGAAGCTTCTGGTACCAGCGGCATGAAGGCGAGTTGCCATGGCTGCATGGGCTTCAGCATCATGGACGGCTGGTGGCGCGAAGGCTACGACGGCACGAACGGCTTTGCCATCGGGCCGGACTCGCATCCTGACAACATCGAAGAACAGGATCGCGTGGACAGCGCGAACCTTTACCAGACGCTCACCGAACAGGTCGTGCCGGAATTCTACAATCGCGATGCCAACGGCATCCCGCGCGCGTGGCTCAAGCGGATGCGCAACTCCATGGCCACGCTCGTGTCGCAATTCACCACCGACCGCATGGTCAAGGAATACACCGACAAGTATTATCAGCCGAAATAAAAATTGACGTTGAAAACAAAAACGGCGCGGAGAAATTTCTCCGCGCCGTTTGATTTTGCCGCTGCAAAAAATTATCGCTGCCGACGTTTGACTTTGAGTTGCGCCAGCGAGTGTGCTAACGCCGCGCCAGCTGAGGCCGCCTCTTCTTCAGTGATTTTTTCGGCGAGGCGGGCTTCGGCGCGTTGACGGGCTTCTTCGGCCTTGGCTTCGTCAATGTTCTCGGCAAGAATCGCCATGTCAGTGAGAATCGCGACGCGTTCGCCGGTGACTTGCACGAAGCCGTCGCCGACAGCGAGGAAAATTGTTTCCAAACCTTTCTTCGCGATGATTTCGCCCGCGACAAGCTGCGTCATCAGCGGCATGTGCTGCGGCAAAATTCCCATCTCTCCTTCCGTGCCGGAGAGCGTGACCATGTCCACGTCGTCGGAGTAGGTTTTCGCCTCCGGCGTGACAATTTCGAGTTTGATCGTGGCCATTTGGTTTAGTTGATAGTTGAGTGATGATAGTTGATGGTAAAAGTCTTTTCCGACTATCAACCATCAACTAAAAGACCATCAACTCTCTTTGATTTCGTCAATGCCGCCCTTCATGTAGAAATTCTGCTCGCCGACTTCGTCGTGCTTGCCTTCGAGAATTTCCTTGAACGCGCGGACGGTGTCTTCGCGCGAAACCTGCTTGCCTTCGCGGCCGGTGAAAACCTGCGCGACGGTGAATGGCTGGCTCATGAACTTCTGGATCTTGCGGGCGCGGAACACGGTCGTCTTGTCCTCGGCGGAAAGTTCGTCCATGCCGAGAATCGCGATGATGTCCTGCAAATCCTTGTAGCGTTGCAAAACTTTTTGCACGCCGCGCGCGACATCGTAATGTTCCTGCCCGACGATTTCCGGCGCGAGCGCGCGGGAGTTCGACGCGAGCGGATCAACGGCGGGGAAAATTCCCAGCTCGGCGATGGAGCGTTCCAACACGATGGTCGCGTCCAAGTGCGCGAACGTCGTGGCGGGCGCGGGGTCGGTCAAGTCGTCAGCGGGAACGTAAACGGCCTGAAAACTTGTGATCGAACCTTTCTTGGTCGAGGTGATGCGTTCCTGCAAGTCGCCCATTTCGGCGGCGAGCGTCGGCTGATAACCGACAGCGCTCGGCGTGCGTCCCAGCAGCGCGGACACTTCGGAACCGGCCTGCGAGAAACGGAAAATGTTGTCAACGAACAGCAGCACGTCCTGATTTTTTTCGTCGCGGAAATATTCCGTCACGGCGAGCGCGGACAGCGCCACGCGCAAACGCGCGCCGGGCGGTTCGTTCATCTGGCCATAGACGAGTCCGATTTTTGAACCGGGCGCGATGATCGGCAAACCGTTCTCGCCGATTTTCGGATGACCTTTTTCGTCCTTCTCAACCTTGATGACGCCGGCTTCGATCATTTCGTTGTAAAGATCGTTGCCTTCGCGCGTGCGTTCGCCGACGCCGGCGAACATCGAAACGCCACCGTGCAATTTCGCGATGTTGTTGATGAGTTCCATGATGACGACGGTCTTGCCGACACCGGCGCCGCCGAACGCGCCGACTTTTCCGCCCTTGAGAAAGGGACAGATCAAATCAATGACCTTGATACCCGTGGTTAAAACCTGCGGGCTAGTGGATTGATCCACGAGCGCGGGCGCGGCGCGATGGATGGGTAGATATTTGTCAGCCTTGACCGGACCTTGTTCGTCCACGGGATCGCCAGTGACGTTGAACACGCGGCCCATGACGGCTTCGCCGACGGGCATGGAAATCGGGCCGTCGGAATCGGTGACTTCGTAGCCGCGCTTGAGTCCCTCGGTGGTGCTCATGGCGACGGCGCGCACCCAGTTGTCGCCGAGATGCTGCTGCACTTCGAGCGTGAGTTTGGTTTTGCTGCCGCCGGGCAAGTCGTATTCGACCGTCAGCGCGTTGTAAATGGCGGGCAACTGGCCGGGAAATTCCACGTCCACGACCGGGCCGATGATTTGAACGATTTTACCTTTGTTCATAATAAGAAAATAATTTTATCCGACCGCCATCTGCGCGCTGGCGATCTCCAGCAATTCCTTCGTGATGTTCGACTGGCGCAATTTATTGTATTCGAGCGTCAAATCCTTGATGAGCTGCTTCGCGTTGTCCGTCGCATTTTTCATCGCGACCATGCGCGAGCTGTGTTCCGACGCCTTGGCCTCAAGCAAAATCTGGTGAACCTGAAAATTCAAACTGTGCGGCAGCAATTCGCTCAACACACTTTTTTCGTCCGGCTCAAATTCAAATGAATCCGTCCGCACGCCGGAGCTAGGCGATTCCGGTTGCGGCGCGTTGACGCCCGCCGTGACCGCCGAAATTTTTCCGACCGGCAAAAACGGAATTGTTTTCGGCTGCTGCACCAACGTCGAAACAAATTGCGTGAACAAAATGTCCACGGCATCCGCCTCGCCCTTTAAAAAAAGATCCTGCGCGAATTTTGAAATCGCCCGCGCCTCGGCAAAACTTGGAGCGTCCTTGTAAGTGAATTCCGCCGCCAACTGCCGCTTCGTGCGCGCAACAAATTGCGACGCTTTACGACCGGCTGTGACATAAACATACGTCGAGCCTTTGTCCAACTTGACGACTTCGCGAAACAAATTGCTGTTCAAGCCACCGCACAGACCGCGATCCGAACTGACAACGATGAGAGCGCGTTTTTTCACCTCGCGAATTTCCATCAACGGATGTTTGAACGACGCGATGCGCGGACCGGCCTCGGCCAGAATCGCGTTCATCAAATCCGCATACGGCCGCCCGACGAGCGCGGCCTGCTGCGCCTTGCGCATCTTGGCGGCGGCGACCATCTGCATCGCCTTGGTGATCTGGGCGGTGTTCTTGACCGACTTGATACGTCGGCGTATGTCGCGCGTGCTGGGCATGGATCAATGATAAGACTGCTTGAACTCCGTGACCGCCGCCTTCAAATCCGCCGCGATGGCGTCGCTGATGGCTTTTTCCTTCAGAATTTTTTTGAGCAATTCCGGCTTGCGCGTGTGGAAATACTCGGAAAGTTTCTGCTGAAAATTCTTCACCTTGTCCACGGCGACGTCGTCGAAGAAATTATTTTGCATCGTCCAGAGAATCGCCGCCTGCGCCTCAACCGAAATCGGATCGTATTGCTGCTGCTTGAAAAGTTCCACCACGCGTTTGCCGCGTTCGAGCGTCGCCTGCGTCTTCGCGTCGAGGTCGGAGCCGAACTGCGCGAACGCCGCGAGTTCTCGGTATTGCGCGAGATCGCCCTTGATACGTCCGGCGACTTGTTTCATTGCCTTGATTTGCGCGGCGGAACCAACGCGTGAAACAGACAGACCAACGGAAACAGCGGGACGAATGCCTTGATAAAATAAATCCGTTTCCAAATAAATTTGTCCATCCGTGATTGAAATCACGTTCGTCGGAATGTAAGCCGAAACGTCACCGGCTTGCGTTTCAATGATCGGCAGCGCGGTCAAAGAACCGTTGCCATATTTTTCCGAAACGCGCGCGCTGCGTTCGAGCAAGCGGCTGTGCAAATAAAACACGTCGCCCGGATACGCTTCGCGACCGGACGGACGTTTTAAGACGAGCGACACCTGGCGATACGCGACGGCGTGTTTCGACAAATCATCAAAAATAATCAGCGCGTCCATGCCGTTGTCCATGAACCATTCGCCGATGGCCGCGCCCGTGAACGGTGCGAGATATTGATTGGTGGCCGAGTCGGACGCCGCCGCGACGACGACAATTGTATAAGGCATCGCGCCCGCTTCTTCCAAAATGCCGATGACACGCGCCACGCTCGACTGCTTCTGCCCGATCGCGACGTAAATATTGTATATCGGACGAAAATTCTGGTCGTTGTTAATCTCGGCAGCCTTGTTGATACGCGACTGGTTGATCATCGTGTCCACGCCAATCGTGGTCTTGCCCGTCGAACGGTCACCGATGATAAGCTCGCGCTGACCGCGACCGATCGGGATCATCGCGTCAATCGCCATGATGCCCGTCTGTAATGGCTGACTCACGGATTTGCGTTTGATGATGCCGGGCGCAATTTTTTCCACGGGATAAAACGCCTCGTTCTTGATCGGACCTTTGCCATCGAGCGGCTGGCCGAGCGCGTTGACGACGCGGCCGAGCAGACCTTTTCCGACCGGCACTTGCAACAGTTTTCCTGTCGTGCGGACTTCGCGGCCCTCTTTGATCTCGGTGTAATCGCCGAGAATGATCGCGCCGACTTCGGTCTCTTCGAGGTTGAGCGCGATGCCCGTGATGCCGTCGCCGAAATCAAGCATCTCGTTCAACATCGCGTCGGTCAGGCCTTCGATCTTCGCCACGCCGTCGCCGATTTCGCGGACGATGCCGACGTTTTGTTTCGCCGTCGCGGTCTTCGCGCTCGTGATCTGGGCTTCAATTTCCTGTAACAGGTTACTCATAAATTTTATTAAAAACTTTGCGCCAACTGGTTCAATTTCGTCTGCACGCTGCCGTCGTAAAGATCGCTGCCCACCTGAATGCGCAGGCCGCCGAGCAGCGCGGGATTCTGGCCGAACACGATGTTCACGCCGTCGCCGTAAATTTTTTTGATGCGGTTCGTCACGTCGTTTTGCAAATCGGCGGGCAATGGCAGCGCGCTTTCCACGCGCGCGGCGCGGCGTTCCAAATCCAGTTTCACCAGCCGGTGCAAACGCGACAAAATCTCAACGTAGCCGCGTGGCTTTTTTTCGGACAACAGCGAAACCGTCTGCCGGACGCGATTTTCGTCCAGCAGATTATTCACCTGACAATCACGAAATAATTGCCGGGCGTCGCGTTGTGCTTGTTTGGAAATTTTCATTTTTGTAGAGTTGGCGCTTTGCGCCAATTGTCGTCTCAAAGAGCCGACACTACATATTTTATGCCGCCAGTTGTTTTTCCGTTTCCTCGGCAAGCCGGCGCTGGTCTTCCGGCGTGAGAATTTTTCCGGTGACCGTCGCCGTGGTTTGCACCACGAGCCGTCCGACTTCGCGTTTCAATTCAGCCAGCATCTGGGAATGTTCCTGCGCCGCGGCCTCGCGCGCCTTGACGACGATCTGTTCCGCAGAGGCGATGGCCTTCTGCGTTTCCGTTTCGCGCACGCGCGCGGCGGCCTGCCGCGCCTCGTCAATCAGCTTGTTCGCCTTGTCGCCGGCGTCGGCCAGAATTTTCTGGCGTTCCACTTCGGTGCGCGCGATGTCACCCTGGATTTTTTCGGCGTTGGCGACAGCTTCGGCGATTTTCTGTTTGCGCGCTTCGAGCATGGCGAAAATCGGCCCGTAGGCGTATTTCCACAGCACGAAAAAAACGACAGAAAAACTGATTGTCTGCGCAATCAGAATCCGCCAGTCAATGCCTAGTTTGTCCATAACCGGATTATTTCACGACAAGCCACGCGATAACCGCCCAGCCTTCGGCAAGCGCGATGCCGACGAACATGAACGTCAAAATTTTGCCAAACATTCCGGGATTGCGCGCCATGGCGGTAACGCCGCCGGCGGTGGCGATGCCGATGCCGATAGCCGCGCCGCCAAAGGCGAGACCGATGTGGACGTTGCCTTGAATTACAGGAGCAATTGTATCTGCTAACATCATAACTTTTTTTCTGGTTGGTTTTGGTTGTCGCAGCCGTTTTATTGTAACGCGACTGCAAATTTTAATTAAATTTAATGGCCGTGTTCTTCTTCCGTGTGCGTGCAAAGCGTGCCGACAAATGCGACGACGAGCATCGCGAACACAAACGCCTGCACGACGCATACGAACGTTTCGTAAAAATACATTCCCGACGAAAGGATGATTGACCAGAACAACGATTTGCCGTGAAAAATCATGTCCAAAATGCTTTCACCGGCAAAAACATTTCCGTAAAGCCGCATCGCCAGCGCGACCGGCCGCGCAAAGCCGACGGAAAGCAATTCCATCGCGCCAATGAAAAGAAATAACAGAAAAAACAGCGGATACAACAATTTGCTCGTCTCCATTTTCACGCCAAAAATGTGCTTGGCCAGTCCCCAGACGCCGTTGTAACGCACCGCCCAAAAAAGGCTCATCAACAAAAAAATTGTCGCCATCACGATCGTGAGATTTGCGTCCGTCGTCGGCGGACGAAACAGCGGCGTGAACGAATTGTCCGGCCCGAAAAATCCGATGCTGCCGACGCCCGGAACCAAATCCATTAGATTTGAGATGACGATGAAAATAAAAAATGTCGTTGCGAACGGAAAAACCCAGCGCGTGACGCGCTTGTCCAAAATGTCGCCGATCAAACTTTCCCAGCCCTCGACCATCGCTTCGAGCACATTCTGCATTCCCGATGGAATTTCTTTGATGTTTTTCCAAGTGCTGACGCGCACGACGATTAAAATGATCGCCGCCACAATCCAAGTGCAAATCATCGAGTTTGTAATTGGCAAACCAATCACATGAAAAACTGCGGGCGCAGCGGAAGGAACCGCTTCATCCGCCGGTGCGGCGCTAGATGCCGGCGCGATAGAATTTGCCGCCGGTGGCGAAGACGGCTGCGCATTCAAACTCGCCGTGAACATCGCGGCGAAAAATACGCAGACTAAAAAGATTTTGCTGAATGACTTCAATGTAAAAAATAACTTCTGACGACACCAATTGCTCAATTAACCAAACCAATTGTGGGTTTGAGAATTGGAAGTTTGCCTCATCGTGAAAAATTTCACAAGCACTTTTTTGGAAAATTTTGGATTGGTTTTTTTCGGCTTTCGTCAGAAAGCCCGAAAATTCAGCAGTGACGCAATTTGTTTTTTTGGTGGGGCGAGCGTCCTCGCGAGCCGGCTCGTTCGTAGCCTCGCCACCAAATTGAACGATTGCCAAAATTTATTTTGAAAAGCGCTGTGCACTATCAGATTGCCGCTACGTCGAGATGAAAAACTTTTGCCGCAACGATTCCGGCGTTTCGCCGAGTTCGCGCAATTTCCGCAGACTCAAGGCGTCGTGTCGCTTGGCCAGCCGCTCGCCTTTTTTGTCCAGCATCAGCGCGCAATGAAAAAATTTCGGCGGCGTCAAACCGAGCGCGCGATAAATTAAAATCTGCCGCGCGGTGCTGACCAACAAATCCGCACCGCGCACGACTTCGGAAATTTCCATCGCCGCATCGTCCGCGACACACGCGAGTTGATACGCCGGAACGTCGTCGTGCCGCCAGACGACAAAATCGCCAAAATCTTTTCCGGCAACGAATTTTTGTTCGCCAGAATTTCCGTCTTCGAAGGAGATCGTCTCGCCGTCGGGAACGCGGAAGCGCCAGCTTAACTTCCGATTTCCGATTTCCGACTCCCGATTTTGCCGGCACGTTCCGGGATAAATCGGCTCGTCATCGTCGTTCGCGTGTGGCGCGCGCGTGGCGGCCAGAATGTCCTTGCGCGAGCAGGTGCAGGGATAGATAAAATTTCCGGCGCGCAAATTTTCCAGCGCGGCGCGATAGAAGTTCATCCGCTCGCTTTGATTGTATGGCGCAAATTTTCCGCCAATGTCCGGGCCTTCGCTCCACTCAAAACCGAACCAGCGCAAATCCTCAAGCATCGCGTCCACGAATTCCATTTTGAAGCGCGTCGCGTCCAAATCTTCGTTGCGTAAAATCAGTTCGCCACCGTTTGCTTTTGCGCGTTGCTGCGCGACCCAAAACGTCCGCGCGTGGCCGAGGTGCAAATAACCCGTCGGCGATGGCGCGAGGCGTCCGCGATATTTTTCAAAATGGCTCATTGGGATTTTTCACCAGCCATTCGCTCAAACCCGGCAACGGCGCGGACAAAGATTTTTGCACTTTGGAAATGTCCAGCGACGTGTCCAACGCGCGCGGCGGGCCGGGGAAATCCTTGGCCAAGCCGGATTTGATTTTTGTCTTAATTTCCGGCCAGCGTTTGATCAGCAGTTCGCCGATTTGCAGACGCGACAATTTTTCCGCGCCCGCGACATGAAAAATTCCTACAAGGTTTTTTTGTGCGAGCTCCCAAACCGCGCGCGCCGTTTCGACCGCCGGAATCGGGTTGCGAAATTCATCGGTGAACAGCGTCATCCCCTGCTCCGCCGACTGCAACGCGCGGCGCAAGTGCTCGTTGAATGCACGGTTGCCAGAGGGCGACGCGCCGCCGTTGAGCGACGTGCGGATGACGAGGTGGCGTGGATTTTTCAGGACGACGGCTTCCGCCGCCAGCTTGGTTTCACCATAGACGTGCAGCGGGTTCGCCATGTCTGTCTCGGCATAATTTCCTTTGCGCCCGTCAAAAACAAGATCGGTAGAGAAAAATATGAACGGAATTTCCGCCGCCAGTTCTGCGAGCAACTGTGTTAACTCCACATTCACGCGCCGGGCGAGCGCGGGATTTTTTTGCGCGTCGGCCACGGTGGAGATCGCGGCGCAATGGATGACAATCTGCGGCTGATCATTTTTAAATTCACGGCGGATGGCGGCGAAGTCAAGCAAATCAAAATCCGCGCGCGTTAGGGCCCGCACGCGCCAGCGCGGGGCAAACTGTGGCGCGGTCTGGACAAGGTAATTTCCAATCAGCCCATTCGCGCCGGTGATCCACGCGAGCGGTTCAGTCAACGAGCCGCTTAGTGAGATTGCCATACGCATCTATCCGGCGATCGCGCAGGAACGGCCAGTGCGTGCGCGTCACGTCCACTTTGGCGAGGTCAACGGGCACGATCAAAATTTCTTCCTTGTTCGTCGAGGCCTTCGCCAGAATTTCGCCGGACGTGCCGGCCACGAAACTTTGGCCCCAGAATTCCAAGCCGTCGCCGCCGACGGCCTTGATGACTTCGTGGCCGATGCGGTTAATGGAAGCGACGAAGCAGCCGTTGGCCACGGCATGTGAGCGCTGGATGGTTTCCCACGCGTTATGCTGGCGTTCGCCGTATTCTTTTTTTTCGCTCGGATGCCAGCCGATGGCCGTCGGATAAAATAAAATTTGCGCGCCCTGCATCGCCGTGAGGCGCGCGGCTTCGGGATACCATTGATCCCAGCAGATCAGCACGCCGATTTTGCCGTAGCGCGTGTTCCAGGTTTTGAAACCGAGGTCGCCGGGCGTAAAATAAAATTTTTCGTAGAACAACGGGTCATCGGGAATGTGCATCTTGCGGTAGATGCCCAGCAGCGAACCATCAGCGTCAATGATCGCGGCGGTGTTGTGATAAACGCCGGCGGCGCGTTTCTCGAACAGCGAGGCGATGATGACGACTTTATGTTTCTTGGCGAGTTTGCGGAAAGCGTCCGTCGTCGGGCCGGGAATTTTTTCGGCCAGTTCAAAATGCTTGTGGTCTTCGCTCTGGCAAAAATATTGCGAGCGGAACAGTTCCTGCGTGCAGATGATCTGCGCGCCGCTCTTCGCGGCGCGTTCGATGAGCGCGACCGTTTTCTTGAGATTCGCGTCCGGATTTGTGGAAGCATCTGTTTGGATGAGGCCGAGCTGGATGACGGACGAGGCGGGATGTTTCATGGATCAATTCTTGGCGGGCTGCGAACGGGCGGTTTCGTCCAAGATGATGGTCTGGCTATGGGCGTCAACACGCGCGGGCTTGACGGGTTCCTGGCCGAACAGTTCACGGATGAATTTGCCCAGCGTCTCGTTGGTCGGGCCGTAGCCGCCATGATAAATATAATACTCCAGTTCGGTCAGCAACTGGTCGGCGGTGGCGTAACGGTGTCCCAAGTCGCGCGCGAGGCAGTGATGCAGGATGTCGTTCAGCTTGTCGTCAATGCGCGGATCGAGCGAATGGAAATCGGGGATCGGCTGCTGCATGATGCGGTTGCGCGACTCCTCGGCGGTCGCACCCTTGAAAATATTCCGGCCGAGCAGCAGATGCGCGAGCACGATGCCGGTGGAAAAAATGTCGGAACGCTTGTCGGTGATCTGGAAATCCGCCTGCTCGGGACTCATGTAATCCGGTTTGCCGGCGACAACTTCGCCTTCCTGATCGGTGAGAAAACCCTTCGCCTTGGCGATGCCGAAGTCGGTCAACTTCACGTCGCCCTCGAACGCGATCATGATGTTCTTGAAACTCACGTCGCGATGCACGAGGCCGAGCGGCTTGCCATCTTTGTCGGCTTTGGAATGCGCATAGGCCAGCCCGCGCGCCACGCGGCTGGTGATGAACACCGCGAGTTCCTTGGGCAAAGATCGTTTCCGGTCGGCAAGCTGGTGCGTGAACTGTTCCAAGTTGACGCCCCGGATCAGTTCCATGGCGATGAAACAAAGGCCGTTCGCCTCGCCGAGATGGTAGGTCTGGACGATGTTCGTGTGGATCAAGTCGGCAACGAGCTTGGCCTCGCCGACGAAATTATCCATGAACATTTTCTGGCTGCCAAAGTTGGGCCGGATGACTTTAATGGCGACGCGTTTCACGAAATCACGCGAGCCGTGCTGCTCCGCCTCATACACGATGCCCATGCCACCCTCAAAAATCTTCCGGGTGATTTCATAGCGAAAATCGTTCTGAATGGTGAAGAGCGCCACGCGCGAATGGTCGGAAATTGTCCCGCGATGTCAAGCCCCACGCGCAGGAACGGCCGAAAAAACTTTGATTTTTTTTACTTTTTCGCTTGCACGGCGCGGCCATTGGATTTTAATTCGACACAAGTCTCGTGACTTTTAGAACAACATAACAAACAAACAACAACACAACCAAGACAACAACTATGGCAAAAGCACTCTCCAAAGCCCAGATCGCCTCGCTCGTCGCCGAGAAGAACGGTCTCTCCAAAAAACAAGCCGTCGAGATCCTCGACTTCATCGCCGCGCTCGCCTACAAGCACGCGAAAGACACTTTCACCCTGCCCGGCATCGGCAAGCTCGTCCTCAAGGACCGCGCCGCCCGCATCGGTCGCAACCCGAAGACCGGCGAACAAATCCAGATCAAAGCCAAGCGCGTCGTGAAATTCCGCGTCGCCAAGGCCGCGAAGGACGCGATCCTCGGCGTTAAGAAATAATTCACAGTTTTTCTCAAGGCGCTTCGACTTGTCGGAGCGCCTTTTTATTTTATCCGTGTCCATCCGTGTCCATCCGTGGTTAAATAATTCGAAATGAAACCTCGCGTCCGATTCGCCCCCTCGCCGACCGGCTACCTGCACATCGGCGGCGCGCGCACCGCTTTGTTCAACTGGCTTTACGCCCGCCACACCGGCGGCACGTTTATTTTGCGCATCGAAGACACCGATGCCGCGCGCAATTCGCAGGCAGCCGTCGAAGTCATCTTGAGCGGCCTGCGCTGGCTCGGCCTCGATTGGGACGAAGGCCCGCTCACCGGCGACGCCACCGGCGCGAGCAAGGGAAATTGCGGCCCGTATTTCCAATCCCAGCGAAAAGACAATTACCAGCGCCGCGTCGAAGCGCTTTTATCACGCGGCCTCGCCTACGAACACGAAGGCGCGGTGAAATTCAAAATGACCAGCGAGCCGATTACGATCCACGACCTCGTCGTCGGCGATGTCGTCCGCAAACTTACCGACCGGGAGGAAGTTGATCCCGACTTCGTCATCCTGCGTTCCGACGGCCAGCCCGTGTTTCATCTCGTCAACGTCATTGACGATCTGGAGATGGACATCACACACGTGATCCGCGGCGAGGATCACTTGAGCAACACCGCCAAACACATCGCGCTCTTCCAGGCCTTCGGCGTCAAGCCGCCGCACTACGCGCACATCCCGCTCATCCTGAACGGCGACGGCTCAAGGATGAGCAAACGCGACAAAGGTGCGTCACTCGTAAATTATCCTGACGAAGGATTTTTGCCCGAAGCCGTCGTGAATTATCTCTGCCTGCTCGGCTGGTCGCCCAAGGACAACCGCGAAAAACTGTCGCGCGCCGAAGTCATCGAACGCTTCGACCTGCCGCAAATTCTTCGGCACAATGCCAAATTCGATTACGAAAAAATGCTCTGGCTGCAAGGGGAATACGCGCGCGAACTCGCCGCTGACCGCTTTTACGAACTCGCCGTCCACGCCTTTGCGAAAGCCGGAATTGACACCAATAAATTTCCGCTCGCCTACGTAAAAGCCGCGCTCGACACCTGCAAAGGTAAATTTAAATTATTCAACGAACTGCCCACTTACGCCGGATTTTATTTCCGCGATGAAATCATTTACCAGCCCGACGATGCGAAAAAAGTTTTCATCCCCGAAAACAAACCGCGCCTCGAAAAACTCCGCAACGCTTTTGCCGCGCTGAACACCTTCGACGCCGCGACGCTGGAAACCGCTTTGAAAGAAACCGCCAAGCAACTCGGCGTGAAAGCCGGCGTGCTCATCCACCCGACGCGCCTCGCCGCCACCGGCAATCCCCACGGCCCGAGCCTGTATCATCTGCTCGAAGTTTTGGGCAAAGAAAAATCGCTGGTGAGAATTGAAAAGGCGATCGGCTATGCTGGATTTATTTGTTGACGTAATGAAATTAAAATAAATGATTCGCAACTAAATTTATGACAGCAAATTAGGCACTGCTCTTGTTTATTGTTTTGTTTTGGTTATTGCTTTATTGCGTAGTCAAGTTTGACAATTTTCGACAAGGCAAACGATTTCGCGATGGCCCATCTTTCATTCCAATCATTCCATTTTTTCCGTTAATCGCTTTAGTCGTGGGACAAATTATCAATCACATAAAAAACCTTGGGGCACGATTGTAATCATTGCTGTTCATCTAGGATTTTGCCTGTTCGCTATCATCGGGATTCGGACACATCGTTCAAAACCACCTAAATGATTTGTGTTTCATCCATATTCAATCCATGGCTAAAAAAACCATCGCCCCCAACGCGCGCCGCCGCCCCTCGCCCGGTCGCGCAGCTCTCTCAAAGCCCAGGCCATTCGGGCAGTGTGTCCAAAAATTCCCGGCGAGCACCCCTGATCCAGACATTTTCCTTGGTGATTTTCGTAGCGGCCACGGTGGATGCCCGGATGCCCCCATAGATGCAGCCGAACAGAAACGCCGCCACGCCCGCCAGTACCGTCCAGCCGGATTTAAAAGCCACGCCACCAATTATTAGGACAATCCCACCGAGCGCGCCAGTCCAGCCGACGGCCAGTCCCACTTTCCGCTGTGCGCGATGTTTCTCGCACAGCCCGATATGCACGATGGCTTTCTTGCGCACGATCAAAACGACAATGAGCAGAATGAGCAGGTTGCACAGGAGCAACAGAAGATAGGCCGGGTGCTGCCAGTAAAGAATCCGCTTGAGCCGGAACCCGTTGGCGGGGGCGTTGCATTTGACGCAGCGATCGGGGAAAACCGTTTCGGAAACGGTGACTATTTGTTTTTTCTTCCGCCAAAGTCCGACGGAGGCCGGCACGGCAACGCCTTCGCTCAGCCGTTGGAGAAATATCGGTTTGCACCCGGCACAGACCGATGAATGGTTTATCTGGATCAGCTCCGATGGCGGAAATGTTTTTCCGCATTCCACGCAGACAAGTATGGATTGCTGGCTAGGAACGGGCGGTGGCGCGCCGGAGCGAACAATATTCAAAGGTTGCCAGTCAGTCATCCCTTCGCGCCAGACGCTCGTGTCGTGGTTTATCTTTCCCGAACGCAGAAGTTCGTCTAGTTGGGCATCGGAGACAGGGCCGTTTTGTCGACCGTCAAGCGAGTAGAACCAGTTCATGCCACAGGCTAATACCGGGCTTCAAATAAAGACAACTTGAAAGTGACGTTGCCGGCAGGTTGTATCGCACTGGAAGTTTTCCCATTTCCATTATAACTCTGGCGCAGTAAATCTGGACAAAAACCTTTGCTTGACCCTTCTCGCGCCACTTTTGCCAAAACAATCCGCGTTTCATTCATACCCGATACAGATTTGCGATTGAACGCAAACAATTTTTCGGCAATAAATGTTCCGCGATTTGAACATGAACCGTGCATTTCAACTCCAATCCCGCATGAAATATCGCCTGCTCGCCCTCGCCCTATTGCTCGTCATCCTGTCCGGCTGTGGCAAGTAGGACGGTTTCAGGACGTTGTTTCATGAAGAATCGCTATCGTCCGGCCAGAAAGTCAAAGTTACGATGATGGCGCTGGTCTGGGGCGGCCGACCGGGCGATGACGGCTGCACCATGGGCGGAGACTGCTTCCATCTGGAGTTCGTTTCCAACGATCCGAACGCGGAGCTGCCCAAGCGCACGGCGGAAGCGCAGCAAGTTTTTGAGTTGATCCGCCCGATGTCGGAGCAGTGGGGCTTCACGAACGCGGAAATGCTGGGATTCAAACAAATCGAACGCACGGGCGATTACGATCTGTTCGAGTTCAACCGGGGGACGAACGGCAACTGGTCGTGCATGCAAAAGACAATGTCGGTTTTCGCAAAATAATTTTTGCCAAAACCGTTCACGCCGGAAATTTTTACCATTCGACTCCGCGCATGGCAAAAATCAGATAGGGCTTGACGCCTGCCGCCCGCTTCTAAAAATTGTACGGCCAAAGCCATGAGGAACTCAAAGACATCCAGCGTTTCCGCCGCCACGCCACCCGCCCGCCATGGCCAAGATTAAAATCAACTGCCCGATCTGCGCCCAGTCGCTTCAGTGCGAGGAACGGTATCGCGGCCGGCGCATCAAATGCCCGCATTGCAAACATCTGTTCCGCGTGCCAGTCATTTCCTTTCGCGCTCCGAAAACTTCCGCGACCTCCACGCTGCCGCCGCGACGACGGACGCCGAAGAAAAAATTATGGCTGGCCGCTGGCATCGTCGTGCTGGTAATGCTGATGATCACAGCAGGAATGCTGTTCGTCTGGCCGTTGCGCATGCACTGGCCGGATCGCCGTCCGATTGGCTCGTTGTTTCTGGCCTCGGACTTCCACGCGTCGGCCACCAATCCGCGCGGCTGGTTCAACGACCCCACTCTGGATGTGACCGGGCCGGGTGGCCAGGCACGCTTCCGCCAGGCGTTGATGGATTACGCCGACCGCAGCATCGCCATCCTGAAACGCGCGGATGCGCAGGGCGCGATTGTGTGGGATTTGGAGGGCGAACAATTTCCACACAAGACGACTTACATCGGCGATCCGCGTCTGCTCAACCGGCTCGCGCCGGAAATGGCGGCGGCGGCGGATGAATTTTTCGCCCGGTTGCGGAACGCCGGCTTGCGCGTCGGCATGACCATCCGTCCGCAGCAACTGGTTTTCGACAATTACGGAGTGCCCCGGCAGACGCAAGTGTTCGACACTAAAAAAGTTTTGCTCGATAAAATTGATTACGCCCGGAAGCGCTGGGGCGCGACGCTGTTCTATGTGGATTCAAACGGCGGGATTCGCCGCCCCGATGAAGTGTGGCAACTGCGGCGGCTGGCCGGGCAGCGGCCGGACATTCTGCTGATCCCCGAGCACAGCTATCTGCCCTACGCGGCGTTCACTGCTCCCTACGCCGCCTTGCGCCGGGGCGATCCGGCGAAATCCTCAAGCCTGACGCAACGGCTATTTCCGGAAACTTTCCGCGTGCTGGACATCGGCGGCGGAGATGAGCCGGACAAGATTGTCATCGCACAATCGGAAGGCGACATCCTTTTGTTTCCTGCTTGGTGGTCGAATCCGGCATCCGAACTGATGGAACATCTCGCCAACGTAAAGCCGTAAAAAATTCAAATCGCATTCGGGCTTGAAACTTGCGGGTCAAAACTCGAAACTCCCCGCCATGTCGTTGCCCGCTGATTTGCATATGCATACGCCGCTCTGCCGCCATGCGACGGGTGAACCAGTGGATTACGCGCGGCACGCGGTGGAAATCGGCCTCACGGAAATTGGCTTCTCTGACCATTCGCCCATGCCCCGCGATGACTTCGATAACTGGCGCATGTCTGACGGTCAACTGGATGAATACGTCGCCAAAGTCCGCCGCGCACAGAAAGAATTTCCACAGCTCCAAATCCGCCTCGCGCTCGAAGTGGATTACCTGCCCGGCCACGAAGATTGGATTCGCCAGCTCGCCGCGCGGCAGCCGTGGGATTATTTCATCGGCAGCGTGCACTACGTTTCCGATGCGTGGGACATTGACAACCCGGCCAAACTTTCCGAATGGAAAAAACGCGACGCCTTTGAAGTCTGGCAAATTTATTTCGACCGGCTCACGCTCGCGGCGGAATCAAAGTTGTTTGAGATCATCGGCCATGCGGATTTGCCGAAAAAATTTGGCATCCGCCCCGCGCAGGATTGCACGCCGCTCTACGAAAAATTTCTCAACGCCGCCGCGAAGGTCGGTTGTGCGATCGAACTGAACACTGCCGGCCTGCGGAAACCCTGCCAGGAAATTTATCCCAGCCGCAACTTCCTGGAGCTCGCCTTTCACAAACATATTCCCATCACCTTCGGCTCGGACGCGCACGCGCCGGAAGAAGTCGGCATGAATTTCAGCGACGCGGTCGCGCTCGCCCGCAGCGTCGGCTACACCGAGACGTTGCGCTTCAAATCGCGGCAGCCGGAGGCGGTTTGGCTTTGACGTATGACGGACGTGCGCACGGATAAAAAGTTTTTTTTGTTCGCCTGCCTCGCGCTCGCGCTCGGAACTCTCGCGCTTTACTGGCCAGTCACCAGTTATCCGTTCATCAATTTCGACGATGATGAATACGTCGCCGATAATCCCGTCACCCAAGCCGGGCTGACGTGGCACGGACTCGTCTGGGCGTTCAACGGCATCCACGTCGGCAACTGGCATCCGGCGAGCTGGCTTTCCCATATGATTGACTGCCAGCTTTTCGGCACCAACGCTGGCGGACACCATCTCGTCAACGTGCTGTTCCACATCACAAACACCCTGCTGCTGTTCGCGTTTCTGCGCTCCGCCACCGGCTTTGAATGGCGCAGCGCATTCGTCGCCGCGCTGTTTGCGTGGCATCCGCTGCATGTGGAATCCGTCGCGTGGGTCTCGGAACGCAAAGACGTTTTGAGCACATTTTTCTGGCTGCTCACGATCATCGCCTACGCGGGTTACGCAAATTTTTCAAAAATAAAAAATTCAAAATCAAAAAACTGTTACGCGCTCGCGCTGGTCCTTTGCGCACTGGCGATGCTGTCCAAACCGATGGCCGTGACGCTGCCGTTCACGCTGCTGCTGGTGGACGTGTGGCCGCTGAACCGAATTCAGAATTCAGAATTCAGAATTCAGAACTCAAAAAACCTGCTCATTGAAAAAATTCCCTTCTTCCTTTTGTCGTTAGCGCTCTGCACGGTGACGTTCTTCGCCCAGCGCAGTGTGGGCGCGGTGAGTTCGGTCGGGTGGTCGAGCCGGCTCGGCAATGTGCCGGTCGCCTACGTTCGCTATCTTGAAAAAACCTTTTGGCCGGCCGACCTCGCCATCATTTATCCCTACGTCTATCACTGGCCGGTCGCCGCGATCGCCGGTGCGACACTGCTGCTGGGATTCATTTCCATTCTGGCACTGGTGCTGCTCCGACGCGGTCCGTGGCTGGCGTCCGGCTGGTTTTGGTTTCTCGGCACGCTGGTTCCGGTCATTGGCTTCGTGCAGGTTGGCGCGCAATCCATGGCGGATCGCTATTTTTATATTCCCAGCATCGGCCTGTTCAGCGTGCTCGTGTGGGGCGCGGCGGAATTTTGCGAGAACCGGCCAAATGGAAAAATAATTTTATCGCTCATCGGCGGCAGTGCGCTGGTCGGCTGCGTGTTGACCACGTCGTTGCAGATTGCCTACTGGCAGGACAGCGAAACCCTGTTCCTTCACGCGCTGGCGGTGACACAAAATAATTATGTGGCCGACAACGCGCTAGGTAAAACTTTCGAGCAGGCCGGCGACAATGCCCGCGCCCGCGCGCTTTATGAGGAGGCTGTCCGCATCGAACCGCGCTACGCCGTCAGCCAGTTCAACCTCGGCGTCTGCCTGATCGGTTTTGGCCTGAAAGACGCGGCTTTCGAGCATCTCGCCGCCGCCGCGCAGCTTGACCCCGGCAATCCCGACGCGCAGTTCAACCTCGGCGTTTTCTTTTTGCAAAACCAGCACTGGCCGGACGCCACACGCTGCTTTGCCGCCACGCTCCGGCTACAGCCTGAATTTGTTCCCGCGCACATCCACCTTGCCGAAACGCTGGTCAAGCAGGGAAAATTTAACGAGGCCGCCGCACAATACCGCGACGCGCTGCGAATGGATCCGAATTCCGCCAACGCCAAAAATGGATTTGCGACGCTGCTCGCCGCGCATCCCGAACTTAAATAATTTCGCAAGGCTGGACAGCTACGTCGCGTTTTGAAAAACTCCGCGCCGATGAAACAAACCATTGTTACTCTGGACATGGAAGGCGTCCTGACGCCCGAAATCTGGATTGCCGTCGCCGACAAAACCAAAATCCCTGAACTGCGTCGCACCACGCGCGACGAACCGGACTACGACAAGCTGATGAATTATCGCATCGGCATTTTGGATCAGCACGGTATCAAGCTTTCGCAGATTCAAGAGGTTATCGGCACGTTGAAACCGTTGCCCGGCGGAAAAGAATTTCTCGACGAACTTCGCTCACTCGTGCAGGTCATAATCTTATCCGACACCTTCGAGCAATTCGCGCAACCGCTGATGAAGCAACTGAACTGGCCGACGTTGTTCTGCCATCGTCTACTCGTGACGAACGATCAAATTACCGGCTACGAATTGCGCCAGCCGAATCAAAAACAAAAATCCGTCGCCGCGCTGAAATCACTGAACTATCGCGTCATCGCCGCTGGCGATTCCTACAACGACACCGCGATGCTTGGCGAGGCGAACGCAGGTTTTCTAATCCACGCGCCCGAAAAAGTGAAGTCGGAGTTTCCGCAATTCAAAGCCGTCGAGTCGCACGCCGAATTGTTGAAACTCGTCAAGCAAGTATTGTAATATATGCCTACGACCAAAGGCTCATTTAAAATTTTTCGGTTGTTCGGCATCACGGTATATGTGCATTGGATGTGGTTTCTAGCCGCGGTTTATTCCTTTCAATATCGGACTCATGTTTATTCTTCGCTGGTTTGGAATGTCGTGGAATATCTTTCCCTGTTCGCCATCGTGCTGACGCATGAATTCGGTCATCAGCTTGCCTGCCGTCAGGTCGGCGGCAAAACTCACGACATTGTTCTCTGGCTGCTCGGAGGTGTGGCCTACGTCTCACCACCGCAACGACCCGGTGCCCAACTCTGGAGCATCGCCGCCGGCCCGCTGGTCAACGTCGTTTTGATTCCCGTGTTTTCCGTGCTGGTGTCCGTGAGCTCTCATCTAGAATGGTATAACAGCCATCCTGACTTGTATGACTATCTGCATAATGTCTGGTGGATGAATATCGGCCTTTTGATTTTCAACCTGATGCCGATTTATCCACTAGATGGCGGACAAATCCTACGTTCGCTGCTGTGGTATCCGTTTGGTCGCGCAAATAGTTTGTTTGCGGCGAGCATCATCGGGTTCATTGGCCTGACGCTGTTGATCATTCTGGTGATTGTAGACCAATCCCTCTGGCTCGGGTTTATAGCAGTTTTCATCGCCATGAACTGCTGGAACGGTTTCAAGCAGGCGAGAGCGCTGGCGAAAATTGCCAAAATTCCACGCCGCGCCGACTGCGCGTGTCCGTCCTGCAAAACGGCACCGCCGCTTGGCGAACTCTGGCGCTGCGGCAAATGCGGTCAGGCGTTCGATACGTTTTTAACACAGGGAATTTGTCCGCATTGCACTGCTCAATTCAATCTCACGCAATGCCTCGACTGCGGCGAACGTTTTGCGATTAGCGAATGGGAGTCGCCGCAAAGCTGATTAATCTTCCGCCTTGAACGAACGCGAAATCAAATCGCGCACCGCCAACTTCGGATTTTTGTTCTCGTAAAGCATCGCGAAAACCTCGTCAATGATCGGCGTAGAAACATTTTTTTCTTTCGCCAATTTGTGTGCCGATTTTGCCGTCGGATAACCTTCGGCCAATTTCGGATGCGAGGCGACAATCGCCTCAATCGTTTCGCCGCGACCCAGCCGCTCGCCCAAATCGCGGTTGCGACTTTGTTTTGAAAAACACGTCAGCATCAAATCGCCGAGGCCGCTCAAGCCCGCAAACGTCTCCGGTTGCGCGCCGCACGCCACGCCGAGCCGCCGCATTTCGGACAACGCCCGCGTGACCAGACCGGCCTTCGTGTTGTCACCGTAACCAAGTCCGTCGCTCACGCCCGCGCCGACGGCGATGACATTTTTCAACGCGCCGCCGTATTCCACGCCAAGAATGTCCGTGCTGCGATAAATGCGAAATTCCGGCCGATGAAAAAGTCCCTGAACCGTTTTGGCCGTGCCGTCACTTTCGCACGCGCACACCACCGTCGTCGGAATTCCCAACGCCACTTCGCGCGCAAAGCTCGGCCCGGACAACGCCACGACGCGATCCGCCGGTGCCAGCTCGCGCAAAATCCGGCTCATCGTATCGCCGGTTTCATATTCAATTCCTTTCGTGACGCTGACAAAAATTCCCGGATGGCCTTTCAGTTTTTCCGAAACTTCGCGGAACGCCTGCGACGGAATCGCCAGCACCACGCACTCCGCACCGCCGATGGCCGACTTGAAATCCGTTTGCGTTTTCCAATCTTTCGGCAGCGCAATGCCGGGCAGATACTTTTCATTTTTCCCGCGCTGGACGTGTTGCAGCAACACGCCGTCTTTGTCCCACAAAGTCACGGCATTGCCGTTCTCCTGCAAAATTTTGGCGAGCGCCGTTCCCCACGCGCCCGCGCCGAGCACGGTGATTCTCATTTCGTTGTCTCCGTGGTTGAAGCTTTTTTGCCGAGGCGATTTTCCGTTCCGGCCATGAGCCGTTGGATGTTGGATTTGTGTTTGTAAATCGCCAGCGCACCGAGCGCCGTTGAGACGATGCCGAGAAATATATTTTGCGGCGTCATGATCCAAACTGTCACCGGCAGCGCAATGGCCGCTGCAATGGAACCGACCGAAACATATTTCGTGAACAGCACCGCCAAAATGAAAACGACCAAGCCCACCAACACCGCCCACGGCGCAAGCGCCAGATAAACGCCCGCCGTTGTCGCGATGCCTTTGCCGCCTTTGAATTTCAGCCAGCAGGTGTAATTATGTCCGAGCACGGCAAATATTCCGGCAAGAATTCGACTCGTTTCAATTTGGTTGTCAGTCGCGCCAAAAGCCTTTGAAATGAAATAGCCAAGCCCGACGCCAAAAAAACCTTTTGCGGCATCCATCAGCAGCACGAAAATCCCCGCCGGTTTGCCGAGGACGCGCATGGCGTTCGTCGCGCCAATGTTGCCGCTGCCGACGTTGCGGATGTCTATGCCTTTAGCTTTCGCGACGAGAAACCCCGTCGGAATCGAGCCGATCAAATACGCCGCGACTGCGACAAGAATGTAAGCGAGAACTGGCACGGCGACAATGTAACTGTTCAAAGTTAAAAGTTGAAAGTTGAAAGTTGCGCTGAACTTTGAACTTTGAACCGCGAACGCTGAACTTTAAGCTTCGCGCATGGCAAAAGTCAAAGTCGCCGTCCTCGGCACCGGTTCGCTGGGTCAGCATCACGCCCGCATTTATTCCGAACTCCACGCCGCTGGCGAAGTTGAACTCACCGGCATTTACGATGCGCACGCCGAAACCGCCCGCAAAATCGCGGAGAAACACAAGTTGCGCGTTTTCAATTCCGTCGCCGAGGCCGCCGCTACGAGCGATGCGCTGAACATCGCCACGCCCACCACGACGCACTTTGACATCGCGAAACAATTGTTGGAATTGGGCAAACACGTTCTCGTCGAGAAACCGATGACCAGCGAATCCGCACAGGCAGCCGAATTGTGCGAACTCGCGCTGAAGAAAAATCTCGTTCTCCAAGTCGGTCACGTCGAGCGGTTCAATCCCGTTTTCAAATTTCTCCAGACCGCCGCGACCGAACCCAAGTTCATCGAATGCCATCGCCTCTCGCCCTACCCGGCCCGCTCCATGGACATCGGCGTTGTGCTCGATTTGATGATTCACGACCTCGACATCGTGCTCGCGTTCGTCAAATCGCCCGTGACCAGCGTGGACGGCGTGGGCATTCCCGTGTTAAGCAAGAGCGAGGACATCGCCAACGCCCGCCTGCGCTTCGCCAACGGCTGCATCGCGAATCTCACCGTCAGCCGCATCAGCCCTGAACGCATGCGCAAGATCCGCGTGTTCAGCGGCCCGACGAATCCCTGCTACATCTCGCTCGATTACCGCGTGCAGGAAGGATTTCTGTATCGCGTCGCGCGCGATGGCGAAGAAGAAACTCCGTTCATCAAAAAAATTCTCGCGGCCAAGCTCGGCATCGGCAAAGACTCCGCCATCGTCAGCGAATTTGCCGGACGCAAGATCGTGCGCGAGCCGGTGCCTATCAACAAAGACGAACCGCTCAAGCTCGAACTGCAACACTTCGTCGAATGCGTCCGCGCGCAGCAAACCCCGATGGTCAGCGGCGAATCCGCCAAACGCGCGCTGGACTTGGCCTTTGAAATCACGCGGCAGATTCAGAATCAAAAGTCTTGAAGCCGAAAACCTTCATGCTCATCGCCGGTGAGGCGAGTGGTGATCTGCTCGCGGCGGAATTGGTGTCCGCCTTGCGCGGCCAGTTGCCAGACGCGCAATTCTTCGGCGCAGGTGGCACGAAGATGTCCGCCGCCGGCGTGGAACTGGCGTTCGACCTGACGCAGCACTCGGTCATCGGCATCACGGATGTGCTGAAAAATATTTTGAAGTTCCGGCGGCTGTTCCACCAGTTGCTCGCGCTCGCCATCGAGCGGAAACCGGACGTGGTGATCGGGATCGATTTCGGCGGGTTCAATCTGCGCTTCGGTCAGGCGATCAAAAAATACGTCCGCGAAAATCCGTTTTCCAAATGGGATCCGAAAATCGTGCAGTTCGTCTCGCCGCAAGTCTGGGCGTCGCGTCCGGGCCGCGCGGACAAGCTGGCGCGCGATTACGATCTGCTGTTGAGCATCTTTCCGTTTGAGAAGGCTTGGTATGCGCAGCGCGTGCCGCAATTGCGCGTGGAGTTCGTCGGCCACCCGATGGTCGAAAGAATGCAGAAGGAAGAATTGAGAATGCAGAAGCTGGAAAATTCTGCACCAACGGTTCTCTTACTTCCCGGCAGCCGGAGGAGTGAATTACTGAAACATCTTCCGGCAATGATTGAGGCGGCAAAACTGATGGTTTCAAAAGACCCGAAAATCCAATTCAAAATGGTTTTGCCCAACCAGCAACTTGTCAGTGCTGCGTGGTGGCAATTTGCCAAGAAGACTGGAATAATATATCGAATGGCCGGACCGCCGACCTTAAAAACTATTGAAGGGACAGCTTCAAAACTTGGGCTAAATTTAAAAATCCAGATTGGCGAATTGCCGTGGGCGCTGGCGGAAAGCGATGTCGCGCTGGCCTCGACCGGCACGGTGACGATGGAATGCGCGTTCTTCGGCGTGCCGACGGTGACGCTCTACAAAACCTCGTGGCTGACGTATCAAATCGCCAAACGCATCGTGACGGTGAAATCGCTGACGATGCCCAACCTGCTCGCGGGCGAGACGGTTTATCCTGAATTTGTGCAGCATGAGGCGACGCCGGAAAATTTGTCGCGCGCTGCGTTGGAATTGTTGCAGGACGAATCGCGCCGTGCAAAAATTAAATCACAGCTCGCCAAAATCATTTCCTCGCTTGGCGAACCCGGCGCAGCGGGACGCGCGGCGGCGGCGATTTTAAGTTTGTTCAAATCGTCTGACAAATGATTCTTGCCTTTGCATTATTATCTAATTGTTGGGATTTTGCTACACGGCATCCCGGACTTCTGCTTGTGCTATTGGGAGTAGCAGGCGAAGTCATTTTTGATTGGAAAGAAATGAAGGGAAAAATGGCTTGGGCAAAAAGAATTTCGGCGATTGTTCTTATTTCAGGATTGATTCTTGAATTTTATGAAGCTGCTAAATCTGACAAGGTTGTTGCCGCCTCAATTGAACGCGCCGGAAATGCCGAAAAAGCGGCGAAAGAAGCTGGCTTGCTTGTCGCTAAAATCGGAATGACCAACGTGCAACTTTCATTTCAGATTGAGGAACTTCATTCCAACAATTTTGCAACAGAAAAACAAGTTGAAGAACTGCGGAAAGAAAATCTGCAACTTGAAACCAGAATGATAACAGGACTATATGCACGTTCACATTTTGAAATTATTTCAATGAATGATGTGAAGCGAGTAACGATTCAACGCACAGCATGGAATACCCGTATATTCGTTTTGCTGCCAAACGCTCCAGTTCCTGTAAGCATCAATGCGATTCTAAATTGGCATGTAGGATTTATTCGAGGGTTTGCGGGATTGATTGTAGGCTCTCCATTCAATAGGTCTTTGCCAATGGTCTTTGGAAATAATAAAAATATATTATACAATGACATTGGCGTGCCCGAATGGGACACATTGGAATTTCCGAGCGATGCAAAAATCGTCATTAGATACACGGAACTAGAGCAAGAAACAAATCTATGGAAAAAAGTTGAAATAAAAGGCCATGATGTTTATTTCGACAACATTAAACAGACAGTTAAGTAATTCACTTAAATAATCGGGGCGTCCGCTGACTTCGTGTCCTTCGCGCGACAATTTCATTTCCTTTATTCGCCGCGCGTTTTAAGTTTTCCGCATGGACACACTCCACGCGCCGTGGCGCATCGAATATATTTTGTCGCCAAAGCCGGAACTCAAGGAAGGTTTGTTCGCGCGCATCGCGCAATCGTCCGACGACGTGGAAAATTTCATCGTCGTGCGCGAGCGGACGTGTTTTGCGCTGCTGAATCGCTATCCTTACAACGGCGGACATTTGATGGTCGTCCCTTACAAAGAAGTGCCGGATTTGAATGGACTCACGGACGATGAACTCACCGAATTGTGGAAACTTGTGCGCCGTTGCAGCAACGCGCTGACGGCGGTGATGAAGCCGGACGGATTCAACATCGGCATCAATCTCGGCAAGGTCGCGGGCGCGGGCATCGCGGAACACCTGCACATCCACATCGTGCCGCGCTGGAATGGCGACACGAACTTCATGCCAGTCATCGCGAACACCGGCGTCGTGCCCGATGCGCTGAAGGAGATCGCGGCGAAACTGCGGACGGAACTTGCCAAATAATTTTATCGTGGCCACTGAAACTCTTCATTACGAGAACGCGCGATTTGCGCAGCAACTGTTCAACCACGAACCGCGCAATCTGGCAGCGCTAGAAACGGAGCTCGGCGTCAAAGCGACGGCGCGCGAAGGTTGGATCAAACTTGACGGAACGGTTGCGAACATTGCGCGCGCGAAACATTTTTTTGCGTCGCTGGAAAATTTGCTCAAGGCTGGTTCGCCGGTGAAGAACCGCGAGTTCACACATGCGCTGGAAGTCGTGAAGCACGAAGGCGCAACGACGTTGAAAGACATGGTGAGTGACCGCGTGCAGACGCACGAGCGCAAGGCGGGCGTGACAGCGAAAACGGTCGGGCAGAAAAAATACATTGATGCGATCCGCAAGCACGACATCACGTTTGGCATCGGTCCGGCGGGCACGGGCAAAACGTATCTGGCGGTGGCGACGGCGTTGTCGGCGCTGCGCGAGGGAAAAGTTTCGCGGATTATTTTGACGCGGCCGGCGGTCGAGGCGGGCGAGGCGCTGGGGTTTTTGCCGGGTGATCTTTACGAAAAAATTACGCCGTATCTGCGTCCGCTGCACGATGCGTTGCAGGACATGATGCCGGCCGAGGAAATCGTGAAGCTCACGGAGCGTGGCACGATTGAAATCGCACCGCTCGCTTATATGCGCGGGCGCACGTTGAACAATGCATTCATCATTTTGGACGAGGCGCAAAACTCCACGGCCGAACAGATGCTGATGTTTCTCACACGGCTCGGTCACGGCTCGAAGGCAGTCATCACGGGCGACGAGACGCAGGTGGATTTGCCGACGCATAAACATTCCGGCCTGGTCGAGGCGCATCGCGCGCTCAAGCACACGGAGGGCATCGCCATCGTGGAATTTTCCAAGCGCGATGTGGTGCGGCACGCGCTGGTGCAACGCATCATCGCAGCTTACGAGACGCATCGCGGCACGGCCAAGACCATTGAGGCGGAATGAACATCGTCATCGCCAACCGGCAGCGGACGAAAAAAATCAACACGCAGTTGTTGAAAGAAATTATCAGCGCGTCGTTTGCTGAATTAAAAATTGCCGAAGCGGAACTCGGCATCAATCTGGTCGGCGCAAAGGCGATGGCGAAAGTGAATTGGGATTTTCTCCAGCACGAAGGTTCGACGGATGTGATCACGTTCGGCTACGCGAAGCCAGAAGCCAGAAGCCAGAAGTCAGAATTAAAATTGCATGGCGAACTGTTTGTCTGCGTGGACGAGGCGATTTTACAGGCGAAGAATTTTAAGACAAGCTGGCAGTCGGAAATCGTGCGTTACATTGTCCATGGTATTTTGCATCTGCTCGGCCATGACGATTCGAAACCGCATTTGCGGTGCAAGATGAAGCGCGAGGAAAACCGGCTGGTGCGGCGGCTGGCGCAAAGATTTACCCTCGCAGAACTTTCCCGGACGGCTAAAATGTCGGCATGAGGAAGTCTATTTTTTACCGCTGGCGCGCCAGTTTTTTCACCGGGCTGGCGGTGACGCTGCCGGCGATCGTCTCGATCGCGGCGGTGATGTGGCTGTTCAAGACGGTCTCCAACCTGACGGATCTGCTGCTATTTTTCGTCCCCAAAACCATCACGCACGCGGAAAATGGCAAGGGCGGAATGTTCTGGTATTGGAGCGCGCTGGCGCTGTTGCTCGCCGTGGCACTGATCACGGCGGTTGGACTGCTGGCGCGTTATTACATCGGCAAACGCCTCATCGAATGGCTGGACGCGGCGATGATGCACGTCCCGCTGTTCAACAAATTTTATGGCGCGATCAAGCAGGTGAACGAGGCGTTCGCGGGCAATAAACATTCGTTCAAAACCGTAGTGATGGTCGAGTTTCCGAGCGCAGGAATCTATTCCATCGGCTTCATCACGAACGAGCAGCAGGGCGAGGTGCAGCAAAAAACCAAGGAGAACGTCCTCTGCGTTTTTGTGCCGACGACGCCAAATCCGACCTCTGGTTTTCTCATCCTCGTGCCGGAAGAAAAAGTGACGAAACTCGACATGAGCGTGGCTGACGGCATCAAATACATCGTCAGCCTCGGTTCAATCTCGCCGGAACTCCCACCGAAAAAGTGAACGTCGAAAACGCCAGCGGCCTCATCCTGCGCACGCGTCCGCTGACGGAAACCAGCCTCATCGTTCATTGGCTCACGCCGGAACTGGGGCGCATCGCGACCGTGGCGAAAGGCGCGCGCCGACCAAAGTCGCCGTTCGCTGGCAAGCTCGATCTGTTTTACGCGGCGGATTTTTCTTTCAGCCGCAGCCGCCGTTCCGATCTGCACACGCTGCGCGAAGTGAAGTTGAATGAGACGCACGGCGCGATCCGCGCGGACATTTTGAAATTACAACAAGCGGCCTACGCAGCCAATTTTCTGGAGCAAACGACGGAAACGGAGACGCCGCTGCCGGATATTTTTGAACTCACGCGCGATTTTCTTGAGTTTTTGTGCGAACAGAAACCATCGGCGCAAACCATTTTTGCGCTCGAATTGAAATTGCTGCACGAACTTGGACTCGCGCCGGACTTGACACAAACACGTTTGACACCGGGTGCGAAGAAAATCGTCGGGGCGCTGGCTGAGGCCGACTGGAAAATGATTTCCCGCCTCCAGTTGAGTCCGACGCAGGGCGGCGAACTGCGCGAATGGCTTCATGGCCATTTGATTTTTCACTTGGGCCGACTGCCGCACGGACGATCGGTGGCATTGGCGGTTCAAGATTGAAATGTATTTTTTCCGCCGAGGATTTTGATTATAGTCAGCGTATTCAGAATGCTGCCTAAATTCATAAAAAAATTTTACAGCCTGCGCGTGCAACTGGTCGCGAGCGTTTTTCTTTGGATTTCCCCGGCGTTGGTGCTGACGTTCATCGTTAATCAAGACTGGTTCTGGGCTTACGCGCCGGAATGGCTGCGTTATTATGCGACGAGCGTGCCGTGGGACAGTTTCATCGTGGGCATGCTGGCGCTGATCGCGGCGTGGTATGGCGGTGAACATTTTATTTTGCGCCAAGTCCGAGCGTTGATGCGCGCGGTGCAACGGCTGGCGTCCGGTGATTTGCAGGCGCGGTCGGGCTTGAAGGAGGCCGAGGGCGAAATCGGCCAGCTCGCGCAAAAGTTTGACGCGATGGCGGCGGCTTTGCAGCAGCGCCAGAAGGAGCGCGATGAAATCGAGAAAAAATTCCTCAACCGCGCGATGCAGCAGACTTCCGTGGCAGCCGTGGGCCAGTGCGCGCTGACGAACCGCGATCTACAGGTCATCTACGAACAAGCGGTCTATCGCGTGGCGGAAATGTTCGCGGTGGAATACGCGATGTTGTTTCAACGGCTGCCGGATGGACAGTTATATCCGCTCGCCGTTTTTGGCCTCGCACCCAAGGTCACGGGCGAGACCACGTTGCTGCACCAAAAACCATCGCAGATGTCCTGGACGGCGGAGACCGGCGAGGTATCGGTGGTGAATGACTGGAGCCAAGAAAATAAATTCGCCAAATCGTCATTGCTGGCGGAGCTTGGCGTGACCAGCGGCGTGGCTGTGGCGATTCCGACGCGGAACAAACCTTTCGGTGTGCTCGCGGCGCACACGACGCATCAGCGGGATTTTTCGCCCGACGACGTCCAGTTTCTGCTCGCGATCGCCAACGTCGTCGGCATGGCCACCGAACGCATCAAGGCCGAGACCGAGACGGGCAAACTCGCGGCGTTCGTGAAGGAAAATCCCAACGCCGCGCTGGAAGTTGCCGCCGACGGCACGGTGACTTATTTCAACGACGCCGCCGAAAAACTCGCCGCCGCGCTCGGCCAGGAACATCCGCAGCAGACGCTGCCGGAGAATTTTTTGCAAATCGTCAAGGACTGCCTCACATCGAACCAAGGCCAGACCGGTTTGCTCACCAAGATTGGCAGTCACACGGTTTCATGGTCGTTCAATCCGCTGCCGGATAGCGGCGTGGTGCATTGCTACGGCGAAGAGATCACCACGCGTTTGAATCTCGAAACGCAGTTGCTTCAATCCGAAAAGATGAAGACCTTCGGCCAGTTCGCCGCCGGCATCGCGCATGATTTTAATAATATGCTGACGATCATCCAAGGTCACACCAGCCGGCTACTCGCCGACGAAACGCTTTCAACGGACGCGAAAGAGTCCCTCACGCAGGTTTATTCCGCCGGCGACCGCGCGGCGCGGCTGACGCGGCAATTGCTTTTGACCAGCCGCAAAAACGTCATGCAGCCGAAGCTGCTCGACCTCCGCGAAGTTGTCGGCAGCACCAGCAATATGCTTGAACGCCTCGTCGGCGAAACCATCAAGCTGCGTTTCAAAAGTCCGCTGATCCTGCCGCTCGTCCACGCCGACCAGAGCATGATTGAACAGATCGTCATGAACCTCGCCAGCAACGCCCGCGACGCCATGCCCAACGGCGGCACGTTGATCATCGAGATTTCTGAAACCTTTGTCGGTCCCGAGCACGCCGAAATCCATCCTGAATCCGCCTCCGGACATTTCGTCAAACTTGAAGTCACCGACACCGGCTGCGGCATGACCGAGGAAACGCGGGCCCATATTTTTGAACCATTTTTCACAACCAAGGATGTCGGCAAGGGCACCGGACTCGGCCTCGCGACCGTATTTAACATTGCGCGCCAGCACAACGGCTGGGTCGAAGTCCAGAGCCAGCCCGGCTGCGGCTCGACGTTCACAGTCTATCTTCCTGCCAACGCCGAAACTTTGATGGAAACCCACCCGTTCGAAACAGCTGACGCCCTGCCCGTCCTCGGCGGTGACGAATTCATTTTGATTGCCGAGGACGAGGAAATGTTGCGCGAGCTCGCACGCGAAATCCTCCAAGACGCCGGGTATCGCACTTTGGAAGCCGCGTCCGGTCCCGCCGCCATCGCGCTCTGGCAACAACACAAAGGCAAGATTGATTTGCTGCTCACCGACATGGTGATGCCCGAAGGCGTTTCCGGCGTGGAACTCGCCGAACGTCTGCTGACCGAAGCCCCGGAACTCAAGGTCGTCTTCATGAGCGGCTACACTTCCGATGACATCAGCCCCCAACTGCTCAACCGCACCAACGCCAGCTTCATCCAAAAACCTTACAGTCACGCCGAACTCATCAAGGTCGTCCGCGAGTGTCTGGATCGCAATCGAACTTAAACCGCTTTGGCCAATGCCAGAACGGCTTCCACCGCCACGTCAATCTTCACAAACTGAACGGCACCATTGCGCGGCTTGATTTCCACCTCGCCTTTCGCCAAAGATTTTTCACCGAGCGCGATGCGAATGGGAAAGCCGACTAAATCCGCGTCTTTAAATTTCACGCCCGGCCGTTCGTCGCGGTCATCGAGAATCACGTCAATGCTTTTGGCGGAAAGTTCGGCATAAAATTTCTCCGCCAGTTTCATCGCCTCACTTTCCGGCGCGACGGCGAGCGGCGTGATGCAAACTTGATAGGGCGCGACGCTCAGCGGCCAGACGACACCATCCTTGTCGTTGCCCTGCTCGATGATCGCCTGCAACGTGCGCGTCACGCCGATGCCATAACAACCCATCACACTCGGCTTGCGCGCGCCGGCCTCGTCGAGAAACGTGGCGTTCAACTTCTCGCTGTATTTCGTGCCAAGCTTGAACACATGGCCAACTTCAATCGCGCGGCGAATTTTCAACGGCTTGCCGCATTTCACGCACGGCTCGCCCGCGCTGACAGTGCGTAAATCGAACCACGCCGTCACCTTGATGTCGCGTTCGATGGAGACATTTTTCAAATGGAAACCATCTTCGTTCGCGCCGGTGGTCATGTCGTTCGCGCCATGCAAACGCTCGTCGGCGTAAATTTTGAAACTATCAAAACCCAAATGTTTCCTTATTTCTAACATTTCATCACGGACTTTTCCCGTAAGATGTTCAAATTGTAAATTTATGGCACCAAGGCTTCCTGGCTTTGCTCCAAGTGTATCTGAACATTCCTGAGGAGTTGCTGCACGCACGGCAACTGCACCGGTCTTCGCCGCAAATTTGGTTTCGTTCAGTTGGTCGTCGCCGCGGATCAAAATCAAAACCGGTTTCGAGTCAGCAATATAAACCAATGTTTTTATCTGGCGGTTGGCGGGAATTTTGTAAGGTTCCTTGCTCAACGCCTCAATCGTCACGACGCCGGGCGTGGCAAATTTTTCAATCGCCGCGCCGATTTCGCGCGCGCCGGTTTTGGGAATTCCACTCGTCGCCTTCTCGATATTAGCCGCGTAGCCGCACGCTTCGCAAAAAGCGACTTCATTTTCGCCCGTCTCGGCGGGCACCATGAATTCGTGCGAATAATTGCCGCCGATCACGCCGGTGTCGGCCTCGACGGGAAACGCCTTCAGACCGCAGCGCGCAAAAATATTTGTGTAGGCGTCATACATTTTTTTATAGCTCGCCATCGCCCCTTCGTCCGTGGTGTCGAACGAATACGCGTCCTTCATGATAAATTCCTTTGCACGCATCAGCCCGAAACGCGGGCGGATCTCGTCGCGAAATTTCAAGCTGATCTGGTAAAAATTCTTCGGCAACTGGCGGTAGGAATTGATTTCGTTCGCCGCGAGCGTGGTGATGACCTCCTCGGCGGTCGGACTCAAAAACCATTGGCGGCCGGCGCTGTCCTTGACCTTGAACAAAACGTTGCTGGCGGTTTCGGCGCGACCACTGGCCTCCCAGATTTCCGGCGGCTGGAGCGCGGGCATGAGCACTTCCACCGCGCCGGCGCGATCCATTTCTTCGCGAATGATTTTTTCCACCTTGCGCAACGCGCGCAGTCCTAGCGGCAGAAATGTATAAACGCCACCCGCTAATTTGCGGATCAGGCCGGCGCGCAATAAAAGTTTGTGCGAAACAATTTCCGCGTCAGCCGGAGCTTCGCGCAATGTGGGAATCAAAGTTTGTGTCCACTTCATATGGTAAAAAGTTTAACAACAAACGAACGACGGAACGAAGAATTTTATTTCACCGGTTTCAACCCGTCCGCTGCAAATCCTGCCGCACGGAAATAAAACTGCTTGCCACTGTTTCCACACGGGAGCATTTTTAGACAAGTCCCGTCCAACCCTCTGACGCTATGTCATAACTTATGAAAAAACTGACTCTGACCATCCTGTCTGCCGCCGTGCTTTCGGCCACCGCCGAGCCCGCGCTCACCATCTACAACCAAAACTTCGCCGTTGTGCGCGACACCGTGCCGCTCGACTTGAAGGCCGGCGCGAATGCCGTGGTTTACCCCGGCGCGACGGCACAGGTCGAGCCGGATTCCGTGATTTTGCGCGACCCGTCCGGCAAACATTCACTGCAAATCCTTGAGCAAAATTATCGCAACGACCCCGTTTCGCAGGAATTGCTGCTCTCGCTCAACGAGGGCAAGACGATTGATTTCCAAAATCTGCGGATGAAGGACAGCACACAGACGCCCGAACTGATTCCCGGCAAAATCATCCGCAGCGGCTACGTTCCCGGCGGCGAGGCGCAGTCGCCGATCATCGAAGTGAACGGCAAACTTCAATTCTCCTTGCCCGGCCAGCCGTTGTTTCCCGACCTCGGCGATGACACGATTCTCAAGCCCGCGTTCAACTGGCTGCTGCAATCCGACAAGCCTGGCGCATTCGACGCCGAAGTCGGCTACGTCACCGAGGGCTTCGACTGGAGCGCCAGCTACAATCTCGTCTCGCCGGAAAAAGGCGACCTCGTGGATTTGGTCGGCTGGATCACGATGAACAACAACAGCGGCAAAACGTTTGTGGACGCAAAAATAAAATTAATGGCCGGCGATGTGAATAAAATTCAGCCGCCGCAGCCAATGGGGTTTTTCGGCGGAGCGCGAAAAGCGATGGTTATGGAAGCAATGGAGGATAATTCCGCAGCCGTCACTGAAAAAGCTTTCGACGAATTTCATCTTTATTCTATCGCACGCCTGACCACGCTGCACGACCACGAAACCAAGCAGGTTGAATTTGTCCACGCCGAAAAAATGTATGCGCCGACGATCTACGTTTACGACGGCGCGGCGGGTTATCAATTTTACGGTTTGAATTACGACCAGAATTACGGCACGGAAGGAAATAAAAAAATCACCGTCATGCGCGAGTTCAAGAACGCCGAGACGAACCAGCTCGGCATCGCGCTGCCCGCCGGCAAGCTGCGCTTTTATCGCCGCGACGACGACGGCCAGTTGCAGTTCGTCGGCGAGAACACGATTGACCACACGCCGCGCAACGAGACCGTGCGCGTGACCACCGGCAATTCATTTGATCTGGTCGGCGAGCGCAAGCAGACCAATTTCCGCGTGGACACCGGCGACAAGTGGATTGACGAATCGTTCGAGATCAAGCTGCGCAACCGCAAAAAGACTGACGCAGTAGAAATCCGCGTCGTCGAACATCTTTATCGCTGGAGCAACTGGGACATCACCGCCAAGTCCGACGACTTCGAGAAAAAAGATTCGCAGACCATAGAGTTCCGTATTCCCGTCAAACCCGACGAAGAAAAAACGGTGACTTACACCGTGCATTATTCGTGGTAAGACAACTTGCCGTTAAATAAAAAAGGCCGCGCTAACGCGCGGCCTTTTTTGTTTTCAAAAATAGAATTTACGCAGCGACCGGCTCGGGATTTTGCGGCAGCACCGACGTTTCGTCCGCCTTGTGGAATTTCACGCTGACGATTTTGCTCACGCCGTGTTCCTCCATCGTCACGCCATAAAGCACGTCCGCCATGCCGATGGTGCGCTTATTGTGCGTGATGATGACGAACTGCGAGTGCGCGAGGAACCGCTGCAATATTTTCACAAACCGGATCACGTTCGACTCGTCTAGCGGGGCGTCCAATTCGTCTAGCACGCAGAACGGACTCGGCTTCACCTGATAAATCGAGAACAGCAGCGACACCGCGACCATCGTCTGTTCGCCGCCGGACAACAGCGAAATGCTCTGCAATTGTTTTCCCGGCGGACGCGCGACGATTTCGATGCCGCTTTCCAAAACGTCGTTTTCATCCGACAAAATCAAATCGGCTTTGCCGCCGCCGAAAACGTCCACGAACATCGCGCGGAAATTGTCGCGGATTTTCTCGAACGTCTCCAAAAACATCGTCCGCGTCTGCGTGTTGATGCGGTTGATGACTTCGAGTAACTGCGTCTTGGCGTTGACCAAATCATCGTGCTGCGTCGTGAGAAATTGATGACGCTGCTCGGTCTCCTCGTATTCTTCAATCGCGACGAGATTCACCGGCCCGATTTCATCGAGCCGTTTTTGCAACGCCTCGATCTGCTGCGCGACCGCGTTCCAATCCGTCGCCGCCCCCGCCGCCGCCATTTCTTCGGGCGAAAGCGTCTGAACTTTTGCCGGCCCTTCGTCGGCATAGGTGATCGTGATGCACTCGCTGCGGATGTCGTCGAGGCTGATGTGGTATTTCTGCTGGATTTTTTCGCGCAGGTTTTGCACGGACATTTTTTTCTGCGCCAGTTCAACTTCAATCCCGCCGCGCTGATTTTGCAATTCCGTCAAACGGCTGCGCTGCGAGCGTAAACTTTCGTCGCGCGCCGCGATCTCCATTTCCTGCGAATTTTTTTGCGCGAGCAATTCCGCCGCTTGCGCGTTGACTTGCGCGCGCTCGTGCGAAATTTTTTCAATCTGCCCGCGCGATTCCTGAATCTCCGATTCCGCCAGTTCCTTGCGCGAAATGAACGACGAACACTCACCCTTGCGCTGCTCAATGACTTGCGCAAGTTCGCGGATGCGCTGCGCCAACGATTGCTGCTGCTGGCGGAACGACGCCGCAAGCTGCTCGTCCGATGCGAGCGCGATTTTGCTTTCGGTCAGCGCGGCGTTCGCGGTGTCACGCTGTTGGCGCAAATTTTCCAATTCGTTTGTCAATGCGGCGACATTTTCCTGCGCGGCGCGTTCGCGCGTTTCCAATTCGTTCAACTGCGCCGTCAGCGTGTTGCGTTTTTGCAAACCTTCCTGCTCCTGCGCCGCGAGGCTTTGGACTTCAAAAACGACGGTGTCAATTTTCTGGTGCAGCAGGCGATTTGAATTTTGCAGCGCGTTGAATTCGCCTTCGCGCGTGGCAATGGCGACTTCCTGCTCACGCAATTCCGTCTGCGCGGCCTGCAAGCTCGCCTGCAATTCCGTCTGCTCGCTCAACAGCGCACCGCGTTTGCGGCTCGCCTCGGCGACGCGATTCTGAATTTCCGCCAATTCATTTTGCAGTTCGGTGATCTGATTTTTACGGCCAAGAATCGAGCCGGGCGCTTTGGAACTTCCGAGGCCGTTCAAATAACCGCCCGTGTAAATTCCGTGACGGCTCAACAGATCTCCAGTCAACGTGACAAAATCGCAGCCCGCGTGGCCATTCTGGATTTGCGCCGTCGCCGTCGGCAAATCCGACGCGATGAATGTGCGGCCAAGCAGCGCGCGCAAAAGTTTGTCCACGGACGGATCGGTTTGAACCACGTCAAGCGCGCGGACGATCTGACCTTGCTTCAAACCGTTTGTCGCCGCAGTCTTATTTTCATCCGCCGACAATTCGCCGCCGAAAACAAGTTGCTTGTCGTCGGGAATTGAAATGGAAAGTGCGGCGACGCTCGCGCGACCGGATTTATTCGCGCTCAAGTCGGCGAGAATTTCCTGCGCGGATTCCGGTTGCTCGGTCAAAACGAGTTGCAGGTGATGGCCGAGCGCATTTTCAACGGCGACGACAAATTCATCTGGCACGCGGATGCGATCCGCGAGCGAGCCGATGACCGAGCGCGACTGGCGCAACGCCGCGACCGCGCCCGCGTCGAAACCTTCGCGCGAACCTTCGAGCTGTTCGAGCACGGTCAGGCGCGAACGCTTTTCGGCCTGCTGCTGCAAAAATTGATCCTGCTCGACGGAAGAATTTTGCAATTCCGTCTGCAATTCGCGCAAACGATTCTGCCGCTGCTCGACCGAGCCGCGCGTCGTCGCGACGTTCAGTTTTTCGACTTCGACGCTCGCAGTGAATTCGTGCAGGCGCGATTCGAGCCGCGTGCGTTCTTCTTCAAGCTGCACTTTTTCGGCGGAAAGTTTTTCGAGGCGGATCGTGTTGCCCTGCTTCTGCAAATCGAGCGCGGTGATTTCGTTGCGGATGTGCGTCAAATCCTGCGCGGCGGCAAACGCGGCGGCTTGCGCGTCGCGCAATGATTCCTGCCGTTCGCGCAGATCATTTTCTACTTTTTGCAAATCGTCGCGCTTCGATTGCAAACTTTCCTTGTGCTGCGCAAGCGCAATTTCCGAAGCGGACAATTTTTCGGTAACGACGGCCAATTCTTCCTCAGCAGCACGAAGACGTTCTTCGGACTGCGAAATCTCCGCGAGCGCCTTGGAATTTTGCGACGCGATTTCGTTGAGCCGTTCTTCGTTGAATTGAATCCGGCTTTCATGCCGGTCAACCTCGCCTTTCAATTCTAGCCCGTGCTGCTGTTGCGCGGCGACTTCGTGTTCCAAATCCGAAAGCCGTTCGCGCAATTGCGAAATTTCATTTTCAAAACGCAGAACATCGTTCGAGCCAGTTTCAATTTCGTTCCGCAAATTTTCGACGGCGGAATTTTTCTCAGAAATTTCCGCAAGCAAAACATCAAACTGATGCCGCGCGAGCTGCGTTTCGAGGTGTTGCAGTTCCAGCGAAATTTGTTTATAGCGTTTCGCCTTGCCGGCCTGGCGTTGCAGCGAACCGATCTGGCGTTTCACTTCCTTGATCGTGTCGGCGACGCGTAAAAGATTTTGCTCGGTGTATTCCAGTTTGCGGAGCGATTCTTTTTTCTGCGATTTGAATTTCGTGATACCGGCGGCTTCCTCAAAAATCATCCGGCGATCTTCAGGTTTGCTGGAAAGAATCTGCGTGATGTGGCCTTGCGCAAGAATGCTGTAGCTCGTGCGCCCGACGCCCGTGCCCATAAAGAGTTGCTGGATGTCCTTGAGCCGGCACGGAGTTTTGTTCAGAAAATATTCGCTGCCACCGTCGCGAAAAATCCGGCGAGTGAGCGTGACTTCGTCGTAGGCGACTTCGACGCCCGCCGCGCGAAGATTTTCGCCGTCCACACCGCCGAGCGTCAGCGAGACTTCGCCCATGCCCATCGGTTTGCGGCCGTCCGTGCCGTTGAAGATCACGTCGGCCATTTCACCGCCGCGCAACGCCTTGGCCGACTGCTCGCCGAGCACCCAGCGGATGGCGTCGGACACATTGGATTTGCCGCAGCCGTTCGGGCCGACGATGGCCGTGACGCCGGGCTGAAAATTCAGCGCGGTTTTGTCCGCGAAGGATTTGAAGCCGAAAACCGTTAAATTTTTGAGATACATAATCTGTTTCGACTAGCCAACCAAAGCGAGCGGTTTGTGTAAAGAGAAAACCACAATATGTTGTGCACAGCGCAAGTTGTGGCGCAACTAATTGGTGAGAATCCCCAGTTTGAATTATTCCCATTTCCAATCGGATTGCATACGAGAGGTTGCCGTTGCACCGATTTCAGCTACATTGTCGGCATGAACTGGCTGACGAAGCAGGAACAATTCATCATCTGCCTCGTCATTACTCTCCTCGTAACGGGACTAGTGGTGAAGTATTACCGCACCGCGCATCCGGCCACGACGAGCAGCCAGCCGGCCAAACCCTGATATGCAAGAAGTCAATTTTGACGAAGCGCTGGATCAAATCCTCGCGGCGGACAACCGTTTTCATCGCGACGCGTATTTGTTCATGCGCGAGGCGCTCGACTTCACGCAGAAAATTGTCGGTCGCGAAAATCTGGGCAAGGTGCGGCACGTCACCGGTCAGGAACTGCTCGACGGTTTGCGGCAATACGCGCTGCAACAGTTCGGCCCGATGGCGGCAACCGTGTTCGAGGAATGGGGCATCCGCAACTGCCAGAACTTCGGCGAAATCGTTTTCAACATGGTCGAGATCGGTTTACTTGCGCGCACGGAAAAAGACACGCGCGACGATTTTCAGAACGGCTACGATTTCACCGACGCATTTCGGAAACCGTTCTGGCCGCAGGAAAAATTGAAAACGGAAACGAAGCCGGTTGCAAGTTAAGACAACGTGCGCGGCTTGTTTATCGTGTGCAGCCAGAGAAAAAGTTGATTGAAGTCTCGCGTTTTTGGCATGGCGCGCGAGGGATACCTCATGTTTAATCTTACAATGTCGCTTGCAAAATCAACTGCTGAAATTCCGTCTATCCCGCCCGGCGTCCAACTCACGACGCTTGAAAACGGTTTGACCATCATCGTCCGCGAAGACCACAGCGCGCCCGTCGTCTCCGCGCAGGCGTGGGCGATGGCTGGCAGCATCCACGAAGGCGCATGGCTCGGCGCTGGCCTGTCGCACGTCCTCGAACACATGCTGTTCAAAGGCACGACGACGCGTGCGGGCAGCCGCATTGACCAAGAAGTGCAGGAAGCTGGCGGCTACATGAACGCCTATACGAGCTTTGATCGCACGGTCTATCACATTGATGTGCCGAACACCGGCGCGGTGAAGGCGATTGATATTTTGTGCGACATCATGCAGCACGCCACGCTGCCGCCGGACGAACTTGCGAAGGAAATGGATGTCATCCGCCGCGAAATGGACATGTGCCACGACGATCCGGGTCGTCGCGCGAGCCGCCGGCTGTTTGAAACGGCTTACACGAAAAGTCCGTATCGCTTCACCATCATCGGCTATCCGGACATTTTTAATGAAGTTAAGCCGGACGACATCCGCAATTACTACACGGAAAAGTACGCACCAAATAATGTTTTCTTTGTTATCGCTGGTGACGTGAAAAATGACGAGGTCATCGCGCAAATCAAAACGGCTTACGCTAACAGTAAATCCAAGGCGATGCCGCCCAATGTTCTGCCGCTGGAACCGAAGCAGACCGGCGCGCGCGAAATCATCGAGGAAGCTCCAGTGGAACTCGGCCACGTCCATTTTGCGTGGCACATTCCCGAACTGCGTCACGCGGATATTTCTGCGCTCGACGTGCTGGCTGTGTTGCTCGGCAGTGGTCGCAGTTCGCGACTGTTCCAGCAAGTGCGCGAGAAGCAAAGCGTCGCGCATCATGTTGATGCGTGGACTTATAATCCCGGCCTGCCGGGACTATTCGGCGTCAGCGCCGTCGTAGACGGCGACAAATTTGAAGCCGCGAACGCCGCGATTCTGGCCGAGATTGAAAAGGTGAAATCCCTTTCCGTCTCGGCCAATGAATTGCACAAGGCCATCAAGCAATTTATTTCTGCCACACTTGCTTCCCGCAAGACGATGGAAGGTCAGGCGCAGAATCTCGGCGGCAATTGGCTCGCCGCGAACGACCTGAATTTCTCCGAGCGCTATCTTGCCGCCGTTAAAAATGTCACGCTTGCCGATGTCCAGCGCGTCACCCGCCATTATCTCACGCAGGAAAACCGCACGCTTTACGCGCTGTTGCCCGAAGGTTCTGCACCGAAAGCCAAAGCCAACATCGAGACAAACAAAGACAACGCGATTCAGAAAATAATCTTACCACACGGCCTGACGCTGCTCGTGAAGGAAGACCACCGGTTGCCCTTCGTGGAATTTCGCGCCGTGTTCAAAGGCGGCGTGCTCGCGGAAAATGCCGCGAACAACGGCACGACGATGCTGCTGGCAAAAATGCTCATCAAGGGCACGAAGACGCGCAGCGCGGAAAAAATCGCGACGGAAATTGAATCCGTCGGCGGCCACATTGACAGCTACGGGGGCAACAACAGTTTCGGCATCAACGCGGAAGTGTTGAGCGAGGATTTTGCGACTGGGTTGGATTTGCTCGCCGACGTGATTTTGAATCCGATTTTTCCCGCCGACGAACTGGAACGCGAAAAGGAAATTCAGATTGCCGGCATCCGTTCGCGCAAGGATGAGTTGCTCAAGAGCGCGAGCCTCGCGATGCGCCGCGCGCTATTTGGTGAAACTGGTTACGGTCTGGATTCACTCGGCTCCGAGGAATCGGCGGGCAATGTTTCCGTGGCCGCGTTGAAAGAATTTCATCAGAAACTTACCGCGCCGAATAATTGCGTTCTCGCGCTTTTTGGTGATGTGAAAGTTGGCGAAGTTAACGCAGCCGTGGAAAAAGCCTTTTGTGGCTGGAAGAAGTCGGACGGTATTTCATTGAACTCGCAATCCCCTACCCTCACTTCGCCCAAGCGCGTGGAAGAAACGCGCGACAAGAAGCAAGCCGTTCTCGTCATCGGTTTTCCCGGCACGACGCTTTCCAGCGAGGACAAATACGCGCTCGATTTGCTGCAGGAATGTTGCAGCGACCTCGGTTCGCGATTATTTTTACGAATCCGTGAACAACTTGGACTCGCCTACTACGTCGGCGCGCAAAATTTCACCGGCCTTGTGCCGGGCTACTTCGCGTTTTATACCGGCACGGAACCAACGAAGGTTGCGCTCGTGGAAAAAGAATTGCTCGCGGAGGCCGAATTGCTTCGCACCGAGGGTTTGACCGCCGAGGAATTGAAGCGCGCCAAGGCGAAAATCATCGGCCAGAAAAAGATCGCCCGCGCCGACCTCGGCAACCTCGCTTCGACGAGCGCGCTCGACGAGCTTTACGGTCTTGGCTGGCAACGGGCGGATTTGGACGACGCGAAATACGAAGCTGTGACGCTGGAACAGATCAAAGTTGCCGCGCAAAAATATCTCCAGCAGGATGCGCTGGTAGTTTCAATTATGAAGCCGTGAGGCGGACACCACCGCCGGAATTACGGCGCGGTGATTTCTCAAAAAAACTGCAATGGTTTCTACTCCTTCATCGGAGCTGGCGTTGAGCCAACGTCACGCGGCCATCCGTCGCGCCGTCACGCCGCTGCCCGGCAGCCAGTCGCGCGACCACTTCAAGCCCATCAACATTCCCGGCAACTGCGACGCACTGCCGCTGTTGGCTGCACTGAGACAAATGGTTGGCAATGTCTCGGCGGCAGAATGGCTGGCTGAATTTGCGCTCAACCGCGTCGTCAACTTGGAACAGAAACCTGCGGTGGCCACACAAATTGTCCGCGCTGGAGAACGCTACCAGCATCTTTTCCCGAACGTGACCGAGCCGGCGGTCAACGGCGATGTGAAAATTTTGCACGAGGACGAAGCCCTGATTGTGGTGGACAAACCGGCACCGCTGCCGATGCACGCCGGCGGCCGGTTTTACCTCAACACGCTCCAACATATTTTGAACACGGCATATCAGCCGCAGACGCCATTTCCAGCGCACCGGCTGGACGCGAACACGACCGGCCTAATACTAGCGGCGCGCACGCGGTTTTTCGCCGCGAAGTTACAGGGGCAATTCGCACAGGGACGCGTGGAAAAAACTTATCGCGCGCGTGTGAACGGCCAATTGCCGGCCGATGAATTTTATTGCGCCGCACCCATCAGCGCCGACGCTGGCGAGCATTGTTCACGCACAATTGATTTGGCCAACGGTCTGGCGGCGCGAACGGATTTTTGCGTGCTGCATCGTTATCCCGACGGCACAAGTCTTCTGGAAGCGCGACCGCTCACAGGACGCACGAATCAGATTCGCGTGCATCTCTGGCATCTCGGCTTGCCGGTATGCGGCGACACGATTTATCTGCCGGACAAAAAAATAGGCCGCAACCAGACGCTCGGGGTCGGCGATCCGCCGCTATGCCTCCACGCGTCGCGGGTAAAATTTTTGCACCCGTTAAATTCGGAGCCGGTCGAGTTCACCGCGCCCTTGCCAATCTGGGCAACTAGCTAAATCAAAAAAACGGCGTCCAACTTTCGTCGGACGCCGCGTGTAATTTTATTTCAGCTTAAGCGAGCAGCGGATTTTCCGCTTCGGACGCTTCGGCTTCCACCGGTTCCGGTTCTTCCGGCAATTCGACCAGCGGGTTGAGCGTGATCTTGCGGTGCATATCAAAGCCGGTTCCCGCCGGAATGATGTGACCCATGATGACGTTTTCCTTGAAGCCGCGCAGTGAATCAATCTTGGAACGCGTCGCGGCTTCGGTGAGCACACGCGTCGTGTCTTGGAACGACGCAGCGCTCAAGAAGCTGTCGGTTTCGAGCGACGCCTTGGTGATGCCGAGCAGCACGGGCACGGCTTCCGCCGGCTTGCCACCCTTCTTCTCGACGGCTTCGTTCTCAGCCTCGAATTCCAATTTGTCCACCTGTTCGCCCCAAAGGAATTGCGTGTCGCCGGTTTCGGTGACGCGAATTTTACGGAGCATCTGGCGCACGATAATTTCGATATGCTTATCGTTGATCGTCACGCCTTGGAGACGATAAACTTCCTGCACTTCGCTGACCAAGTGTTCCTGCAATTCCTGCGGGCCGCAGACGTCCAGAATTTCGTGTGGATCCATCGGGCCTTCGGTGAGCTGCTGGCCTTTCTTGACCAAGTCGCCCTTGAAGACGATGACGTGCTTGCCGATCGGAATGAGATGCTCTTCCTGCAATTTCGTGACCGGGTCGGTGATGAGCACGCAACGTTTGCCGCGCACGCTCGGACCAAAGTCCGCGATACCGTCGATCTTGGAGATTTCCGACGCGTCTTTCGGACGGCGCGCTTCGAACAATTCCGCCACACGCGGCAGACCACCCGTGATGTCGCGGGTCTTGGCCTGTTTGCGCGGCGTCTTGGCGATGAGCGTGCCGGGAACAATCTTGTCGGACTCGTTGACAACGACGTGCGCACCCGACGGAATCGGGTAATTCGCGACGACTTCGCCCTTCTCGTCTGACATGATGATCTGCGGATGCAAATCTTCCTTATGGTCAATGATGACCATGGATTCTTCGCCGGTGGCTTCGTCAACTTCCTGTTTCATCGTCACACCTTCGATGATGTCATGGAATTTAACTTTACCAGCCTTCTCGGAGAGAATCGGCACGTTGTGCGGATCCCATTGGACGAACGTGTCGCCCTTCTTGACTTTCGCACCGTCCTTCACGGAGATGACCGCGCCGATGACGATGGTATGGTTTTCCAGTTCGCGGCCATCCGGCGCGAGAATCTGGATGGAACCGTTCTTGTTCAAAACAATGTTGTTGCCGTCTTCCAATTCAACAGAGCGCAACTCATTGTATTTGATGATACCATCGTTCTTCGACTTGATCTGCGGCTGCTTGAACACACCCGCCGCCACACCGCCGGTGTGGAACGTGCGCATCGTGAGCTGCGTGCCAGGTTCGCCGATGGACTGCGCGGCGATGATGCCGACGGCCTCACCGAGTTTGACCAGCGAGCCGGTCGCGAGATTGCGACCATAGCAATGACGGCAAATGCCGTGCTTACTTTCGCAGGTGAGCACCGAGCGGATGCGGACGCGGTCAACGCCGGCGACATCAATCGCCTTGGCCTTGGTCTCGTCAATTTCTTCGTTGGCGCGGATGAGGAATTCCTTCGGGCTGACCGGATTCACGATGTCGTCGCAGGCGAAACGACCAACCAGACGGTCGGAGATTTTCACCACTTCGTCTTCGCCTTCAAACACAGCGGAAACCCAGATGCCGTTCGTCGTGCCACAATCAGCCTCTTGGATGATCACGTCTTGAGAAACGTCCACGAGCTTGCGCGTCATGTAGCCGGAATCCGCAGTCTTGAGCGCGGTATCGGCCAAACCTTTGCGCGCGCCGTGAGTTGAAATGAAATATTCCAACACCGACAGACCTTCGCGGAAGTTCGCCAAAATCGGCTTCTCGATGATTTCGCCGCTGGGCTTGGCCATAAGTCCGCGCAAACCGGCGAGCTGACGCACCTGTTGCTTGTTACCACGCGCGCCGGAATCCACCATCAGATAAACTGGATTGTATTCCTTCTTGCCTTGGTTCGCTTTCAAGGTGTCGAACATCACGCCGGAAATCTGATCCGTGCAATGCGTCCACACGTCCACGATCTTGTTGTAACGTTCGCCAGAAGTGATGACACCCTTGCGATACTGCTTCTCAACTTCCTTGATCTGCCCGTGGGCGTTACGAATCTGTTCGTCGCGTTCCTTCGGGACAATCATGTCGTCAATGCCGATGGACACGCCGGACTTGGTCGCCTCACGGAAACCAATTTCCTTAAGTTTGTCCAACATGACGACGGTCTTGTCGTGGCCGGCAAACTTGTAACATTTCCAGATCAAATCACCGAGGTCGGATTTTTTGACCGGCTTGTTGTGGAAGCCGAGTTCGCTCGGCCAGATTTCGCTGAACAATACGCGGCCCACCGTTGTATCAATGATTTTCTTTTCGGCATTGCCGAAAGCGGTCTTCTTGCCGAGATCGGGATTTGCCAGGCGGATGCGATCATGCGTTTTGATCGCATCGTCGCTGTAAGCGTAAATGACTTCTTCCTTCGAGCCAAACAGCGGCAATTCGTTCGAGTTGGCCGGCGCGGCCTTGCGCGGTTCGGCCGTCACATAATAGCAACCCAGCGTGATGTCCTGCGTCGGCGTGATGATTGGCTTGCCGGAGGAGGGCGAGAAGATGTTGTTCGTCGCCATCATCAACAAACGCGCTTCCATCTGCGCTTCGACGGACAGCGGAACGTGAACGGCCATTTGATCGCCGTCGAAGTCAGCGTTATACGCTGTGCAAACCAGCGGATGAATGCGAATCGCTTCGCCTTCAATCAACTGCGGCTCGAATGCCTGAACAGACAAACGGTGAAGTGTCGGCGCGCGATTCAAAAGAACCGGATGACCTTTGGTCACTTCTTCCAGCACGTCCCAAACTTCCTTCGTCTGGCGCTCAATCATTTTCTTCGCGCTGCGAACAGTGTGAACGTAGCCCAGCTCTTTCAAGCGGCGGATGATGAACGGCTCGAACAAAACGAGCGCCATCTTCTTCGGCAGACCGCACTGGTTCAACTTCAGTTCCGGTCCGATCACGATGACCGAGCGGCCAGAATAATCCACGCGTTTGCCAAGCAAATTTTGACGGAAACGGCCGCCCTTGCCCTTGAGCATGTCGCTCAAAGATTTCAGCGAGCGGTTGCCCGCGCCGGTGACCGGGCGTCCGTGACGGCCGTTGTCGAACAATGCGTCCACGGCTTCCTGCAACATGCGCTTTTCGTTGCGGATGATGACTTCCGGCGTCTTGAGCTGGAGCAACGTGCGGAGACGGTTGTTGCGGTTGATGACGCGACGGTAAAGATCGTTCAAGTCGGACGTCGCAAAACGTCCACCTTCGAGCGGAACCAGCGGACGCAAGTCCGGCGGAATCACCGGCAGCACCGTAAGAATCATCCATTCCGGACGGCTCTTCGACGACGCGAGACCTTGCAGCAACTTGATGCGCTTGGCGAGTTTCTTGCGGATCTGCTTACTCTTGGTTTCCGTCATCGCAATCGCGAGTTCGTCAGCCTGCTTGGCCAGATCCACGCGCGACAACGATTCGCGCACGGCTTCCGCGCCCATCTTGGCGGTGAACGCTTCGGCGCCGTAAGTTTCGCGCGCTTCGCGGAGTTCAACTTCGGTAAGCAACTGATTCGCCTTGAGCGGCGTGGTGCCCGGATCAATGACGAGATAATCTTCGTAATAAATCACGCGTTCCAAATGGCGCGCGGTCATGTCCAGCGCCAGACCGATGCGCGAAGGCATGCACTTGAAGAACCAGATGTGCTGCACTGGCACGGCGAGTTCGATGTGGCCCATGCGTTCGCGACGAACGCGGGACAAGGTCACTTCAACACCGCAACGATCGCACACGATGCCGCGATGTTTGATGCGTTTATACTTGCCGCAGGAACATTCCCAGTCCTTGACGGGACCGAAGATGCGTTCGCAGAAAAGGCCGCCCTTTTCGGGCTTGAACGTGCGGTAGTTGATCGTTTCTGGATTCTTGACTTCGCCTTTGCTCCACGAGCGGATGGCGTCGGGCGACGCGAGCGTGATGCCGACGTAGTCAACCTGGTTGACTTTTTCGAGGCCGAGAATCTCGCGGGCGTTTTCTTTGGAAGTGGTCATACGATTTTAATTCAGCAAAGTTTCGTTCAGGGTTCGTTGGACGTCAGCGCGGCCACGGCCGCCTGCTGCGCGTTGTCACTGCCGGCGTGTTCGATCGGGTTGGAGTAACCAACCTTCACGTCGAGACCAAGCGATTGCATTTCCTTGACGAGCACGTTGAAGGATTCTGGGATGCCGGCCTCCAGCGAGTTGTCGCCCTTGACGATGCTTTCGTAGATGCGCGTGCGGCCCTGCACATCGTCGGACTTGACGGTAAGCAATTCCTGCAACGTGTAAGCCGCGCCATAGGCTTCCATCGCCCACACTTCCATTTCGCCGAAGCGCTGGCCGCCGTATTGCGCCTTGCCGCCCAACGGCTGCTGAGTGACGAGCGAATACGGCCCGACCGCGCGGGCGTGAATCTTGTCCGCGACCAAATGGCCGAGCTTCATCATGTAGATGTAGCCGACGACAATTTCCTGGTCGAACTGTTCGCCCGTGCGTCCGTCGATTAAATGCGTCTTGGCGTGTTCGGGCAAACCGGCTTGTTTCAAATAGCCGCGAATGTCCTTTTCCTTCATGCCATCGAACACCGGCGTGGCGAACTTCAAACCGAGCAGCTTCGCCGCCCAGCCCAAATGCGTTTCCAAAACCTGGCCGACGTTCATACGGCTCGGCACACCCAGCGGATTCAATACGATTTCCACCGGCGTTCCGTCCGCAAGATACGGCATGTCTTCTTCTTTAACAATCTTGGCGACGACACCTTTGTTACCGTGGCGTCCGGCCATCTTGTCACCAACGGACAATTTGCGCTTCGACGCGATGTAAACCTTCACCGACTTGACGATGCCGGCTTCGACACCTTCACCGGCTTCGGCGCGTTCCATTTCCTCGTCGTATTGCATCTGCAAGTCGTCGAATTTCTTCTTAAACTGGCCGATGATTTCGTTGATCTTGTTACGGATCGGCGACGGATCAATTTCAATGCGATCGTAAACGGTCGCGAGTTTGCGCAACAACGTTTTCGTAATCTTGCGATTCGCCGGAATGATGATTTCACCGGTCTCGCTATTGACGACATCGAGCGGAATTTTTTCGCCTAGCAAAATGTTGCTCAACGCTTCCGTCAACTGGTCTTCCTGCTCGGTGACTTTTTTCTTGTGATCTTCCTCAATCTGTTTCGCGTGGCGTTTTTCCTCGCTGGAAACCGAGCGGCTCACGCGGTCGGCGTCTTTCTTCGCCGAAACTTTAACGTCCATGACGATGCCGTAAGTTCCCGACGGAACTTTGAGCGAAGTATCTTTAACGTCCGCCGCTTTTTCACCGAAGATGGCGCGGAGCAAACGTTCTTCCGGCGCAAGTTCGGTTTCGGATTTTGGCGTGATTTTGCCGACGAGAATGTCGCCGGGCTTCACTTCGGCGCCGATGCGAATAACGCCGTCGGTGCCGAGATTCTTCAACGCCTCATCGCCGAGGTTCGGGATGTCGCGCGTGATTTCTTCCGGTCCGAGCTTGGTGTCGCGCGCGGCCACTTCAAATTCGTCAATGTGAATCGAAGTGAAGATGTCTTCCTTGACAATCTTCTCGCTGATGAGAATCGCGTCCTCGAAGTTGTAACCGTTCCACGGCATGAACGCCACGAGCACATTGCGACCGAGCGCGAGCTCGCCGCCCTGTGTGCAAGGACCGTCGGCCAGAACCTGACCTTTTTTGATGCTGTCACCTTTTTCAACCAAAATTTTCTGGTTGATGCAGGTCGCCGCATTCGAGCGCATGAATTTGCGGACAGGATAAACGGAAACCCCGTTTTCCGGATCGTGTTTAATTTTCTTTTTGCCTTCGGGCAAATGGCCGTTTTCAGTGATGATGATTTGATCACCGCTGACGGACGCGACTTTGCCGGATTCTTCCGACACCAGCACGGCGCGGGAATCGCGGGCGACACGGTCTTCCATACCCGTCGCGACCAGCGGCGCCTCGGTCACGAGGAGCGGCACGGCCTGACGTTGCATGTTGGAACCCATCAAGGCGCGGTTCGCGTCATCGTGTTCGAGGAACGGAATCAAGGACGCAGCAATTGAAACAAGCTGCTTCGGCGACACGTCCATGAAGTCAACTTTCGTCGGCTCCACGTCAATGAATTCGCCGCGCTGACGGCAGACCACGCGGTCGTCCGTGAAATGACCTTTGTCATCCATCACGGAATTCGCCTGCGCAACGATGAACTGTTCTTCACGGTCGGCGGTCAGGTATTCGATTTTTTCCGTGACGCGACCGTTCTCGACTTTGCGATACGGCGTCTCAAGGAAACCGAATTCGTTGATGCGCGCAAACGTCGCGAGCGACGCGATGAGGCCGATGTTCGGACCTTCCGGCGTTTCAATCGGACAAATGCGGCCGTAATGCGACGGATGCACGTCGCGGACTTCAAAGCCCGCGCGATCACGCGACAGACCCCCTGGCCCGAGCGCCGACAAGCGGCGTTTGTGCGTGAGTTCGGCGAGAGGATTAATTTGATCCATGAACTGCGACAACTGGCTGCGGCCAAAGAAATCGCGGATCACGGCGGAAAGTGCTTTCGGATTGATGAGCTTCTGCGGCGTCATCGATTCGACCGTCTGATCGAACAGCGTCATGCGCTCCTTCACCAAACGTTCCGTGCGGGACAGACCCACGCGGCACTGGTTGGAAAGCAATTCGCCCACCGTCCGGATACGACGGCTGCCCAAATGATCAATGTCATCCAGCGAGCCTTCGCCCTTCTTGAGCTTTAGCAAATACTTAGTCGCCGCAACCAAATCTTCCTTGGTCAGAATGCGGCTGTCGCCCTTCATGCCCAATTTCTGATTAATTTTGTAACGGCCCACGCGACCGAGGTCATAGCGTTTTTCGTCAAAGAACAAACGTTTGATGAGTGCGCGCGAATTCGCGGCGGTCGGCGGATCGCCAGGGCGCAAGCGGCGGTAAATATCCTTCAGCGCCTCTTCTTCATTTTTTGCCGGATCTTTCTTGAGGCACTTGATCATGTTGCCTTCATCCACCGAAGTGTCCACGACCTTGATCTTGGTCACACCAAGTTCGGCGATCTGTTTGACGACGGCCTTCGAAAGCGGCTCGAAGGCGCGCGCGATGACCAGACCTTTTTCCTCGTCCGCCACGTCATGAACCAGCACGCGGTTCTGCAAATCTTCAATCTTCTCCGCTTCCTTCACCGTCAATTCCTCGATGGTGTAGAACAGCTTCAAAATTTCCTCGTCCGTGCCACGCGTCAGGCCGCCGTTGTCCTTGGCTTTGCTGCCTTTTTCCTTGGTCTCATGATCCAAGAAAGAAAGCGCGCGGAAAAACGTCGTCGTCAAAAATTTGCGGCGGCGTTTTTTGCGGTCGAGATAAACATACAGCAGATCGCTCGTATCAAACATCGCCTCATACCACGAACCGCGATCGGGAATGACGCGGAAGCTGTGCAGCATTTTTCCATTCGGATGCTGCGTCGCCTCAAACGCGATGCCCGGCGAGCGGTGCAATTGGGAGACAACGACGCGTTCCGCGCCATTGATGACAAACGTGCCCTGCGGCGTCATCAGCGGAAGCTCACCCATGAACACTTTTTCTTCCTTCGCGCTTTTGCCTTCGTCCTTCAACAGGAACGTGACGTAAAGCGGCGCGCCATAAGTCGTGCCTTCGCGCAGGCACTCGAGCCAGTCCACCTTCGGCGCACCAATCTCGTAAGTGTCATAATCCAGCTCAATCTTTTCATCATAGCTCTTGATGGGAAAGACTTCACGGAAAACGGATTCCAAGCCGACGTGCTTCTGTCGCTTCGTCGGCGACAGGTCGGCCTGTAAAAATTCCGCGTAGGAGTTCGTCTGCAACTCGATCATGTTCGGCGGAATGACGATTTCCTTGATTTTACCGAAGTTGATACGTTCTGTGGCTCGCGATGGCATTTTATACTTTCTGTTAGGCGCGGCATACGCCGCACCGATTTTACTTAACGACACAAGGCAAGCCCGCCGTGTTCAACGGCCAGCTTGCCAAACCCGCAACCGAATGTCCTACCAATTAAAATTATTATCCAATTTGTCCCGCCTTTCGCGGGGATGAAATGGGGCGACGGCAAACGCGCCGCCGCCCCGAAACCGGCAACTTACTTGACTTCCACTTTCGCGCCCGCTTCTTCGAGCTTCTTCTTGGCGGCGTCGGTGTCAGCTTTATTGGCACCTTCGAGCAAAGTTTTCGGCGCGCCTTCAACCAAAGCCTTTGCCTCGGCGAGACCCAAACCGGCCTTCACTTCACGGACGGCCTTGATGACGGCGATCTTTTTGTCCGCCGGAACGGACGCGATGATCACGTCAAAAGTGTCTTTTGCAGCCGCAGCCGGAGCCGCAGCGCCACCGGCGGCAGCGCCACCAGCAGCCGCAACCGCGACAGGCGCGGCGGCGGAAACACCCCACTTGGTCTCCAGTTGTTTCACGAGGTCGGCGGCTTCGATTACCGTCAACTTGCTCAATTCTTCTACGATGTTTGCGATGTCTGCCATAACTTTACTTTTGCTTTCTTTTTCGTCTCGTCGTCTGCCTCGGCTTCGGCAATTTTCAGTTCACAGCCCGCGAACCGACGATTTACGTTGTTGTTGTTTGTTTATTTCTCCGATTTGAAATTTCAAACTGAAATCGCAAACCGAAAATTATTTATTCGCCTTTTTCGGCCTTCGCCTTGATGACCTGCGCCAGTTGCGACGCCGGCGTGTTGATCAAGGTCACCAGCTTCGTTGCCGGCGCCACGAGCAAGCCCAAAATCTTCGCGCGCAAAACGTCGAGGCTCGGCAAATCCGCCAAGGCGATGACGCTCGCTTCTTCGAGCCGCTGGTTGTTCAGATAGCCGAACTTGAGTTTCAGCTTGTCGAATTCCGCAGCAAAATTCTTCACCGCTTTGGCGGCGGCGGAGATATCTTTTTTGCCAGTGACGACAGCAATCTGACCGGCCAGCGAGCCGTTCAAATCGCCGATGCCCGCTTCCTTCGCGGCCACGTTGAACACGGTGTTCTTAACAACGTGAACTTCTGCGCCCGCGAGCGTCAGCCGTTTGCGCAGCTCGGAGAGGTGCGCGACCTTCAGACCCTGATAGCCGACGACGATAAAAAACGGCGAGGCATTCAACCGGGCGACATATTCACCCGTCAATATTTTTTTTTCAGCACGCATGGTAATTCCTTTTAGTTGGCGGCAAATTCACGAATGTCCACACGCACGGGCGGACTCATCGTCGCCGAGAGCGTGCACGAATTGATATAAGCGCCCTTCAAACTGTTCGGGCGCGCCTTGGCGACGGCTTCGATGACCGCGCGAGCGTTTTCCTCAATTTCTTCCGGCTTGAACGAAGCCTTGCCGACGATGACGTGAACATTCGCGGCCTTGTCCACCTTGAACTCAACGCGGCCAGCCTTCACTTCTTTCACAGCCTTCGCCGTGTCTTCGGTGACAGTTCCGGTTTTCGGATTCGGCATCAGGCCGCGCGGTCCAAGAACTTTACCAAGCTTACGAACTTCGATCATCGCTTCCGGCGTCGCAATCGCGACATCAAAATCGTTCCAGCCAGAATTGCACTTGGCAATCATGTCTTCAAAACCGACGTTTTCCGCGCCCGCAGCTTTCGCCGCGTCAGCCGCGTTGCCGCGAGCGAAAACGAGCACGCGCACCGTCTTGCCGCTGCCGTGAGGCAACGGAACCGTGCCGCGAACCATCTGGTCGGACTGCTTCGGATCAACGCCGAGGCGGAACGCGAGGTCAATGGTTTCGTTAAATTTGGCCTTGGGGAATTTGGCGAGCACGCCAACGGCTTCCTTGAGCGGATAGGCTTTTTTGCCGTCCACGACTTCAAGCGCCTTTTTGTATCTTTTGCTGGGCATTTTATTTTTTGCGGTGCAAGCGAATCAAAAAAATTCTCCCGCGATTGTTTGTTTCAGTTAACCGACAACTTCAATTCCCATGCTGCGCGCGGTGCCCGAAATCAGGCGCACGGCGGCATCTTCGGAATTCACATTGATGTCCTTGGACTTCATTTTCACGATATCCAAAATCTGTTTGCGCGTGACCTTGCCGACTTTGTCCTTGTTCGGCGTCTTGCTGCCAGCCGTGATGCCGGCGGCTTTTTTCAATAAGATGGACGCGGGCGGCGACTTGGTGATGAACGTGAACGACTTGTCCTGGTAAACCGTGATGACCACGGGAATCACCAAGCCGGCGTCGTTTTTGGTCGCGGCATTAAATTCTTTGCAGAAGCCCATGATGTTCACGCCGTGCTGGCCGAGCGCGGGGCCGACGGGCGGCGCTGGATTGGCCTGACCGGCCGGAATCTGCAATTTGATTTGTCCTGTAATTTTCTTTGCCATAAAATTCTATTAAGCTTTTTCGACTTGCCAGTATTCCAATTCGACCGGCGTATTGCGTCCGAAAATATTTACCGTGACTTTCAGCTTGCCGCGTTCCGGATCAATTTCCTCGATCACGCCGCTGAAATTCAGGAACGGCCCGTTGTTGATCTTGACCGTTTCGCCTACGGCAAAATTTACCTTCGGTTTTTCCGTCTCTTCCGACGCGGAAATCTGCATTTTGATGGCGTCCACTTCCTCGGTCGGCGTCGGCTGCGGCGGATCGCTCAAAAAACCGATGACCCCCTGCGTCTCGCGGATGAAATACCACGGCTTCTCGATGATGCGGTGCTCGTCGTCCAGCAGCACCATGTCCACAAAAACATAACCCGGCCACAACTTGCGGTTGGACACCGTCTTCTTCTGGTTGCGAACCTCAACAACCTTTTCAATCGGCACAAGCACTTCCTTGACGAAGTCCTGCATTTCCTCGGTCTTGACGCGTTTTTCAATGCTGTCTTTGACCTTGTTTTCCTGGCCGGAAAGCGTTTGGATGATGAACCACTGGTTGCGCATGAAATTAAAAAATTATTGTCGCTTGGAATTTAGGTTGAGCAAAACGACAGCTAAAATGATTGCCGCGCCCTGAAGCAACGGATGAAATGACGTCTTGAACAGAACCGCATCAATTAGCACGACGAATCCGCCGAGCAGCGCGACCATGATAATAATGAGCGCGGTGGAACCTTTCAGTTCTTCCCAGCTCGGCCAAGCGCATTTTTTGAGTTCATCGCGCGTTTCCGAGACATAGACAGCGAGGCTCTGGATTTGGCCTTTATACCAAAGGATGCCAAATACAATGCCGATCGCCGCCGTCCAAATTCCAATATGTATCCAGTCGTTCACAAAATATATCTGACTTGGCGGAGCCGCAGCCACGCATTTTATTTTTCCTTCACCGCCAAAAAACTGGCGGAGAGGGAGGGATTCGAACCCCCGTTAGGCTTTCGCCTAAAGCGGTTTTCAAGACCGCCGCGATAGACCACTCTGCCACCTCTCCACTTTAGCAGACTGGCACGGCAGGCAGG
>Ga0302266_10000229_pt1 | contig 58042 bp, 53 predicted proteins | sample III_Bog_E1_2_FD_194559 | JGI IMG/M metagenome (GOLD analysis project Ga0302266, IMG submission 194559) | Peat permafrost microbial communities from Stordalen Mire near Abisko, Sweden - III_Bog_E1_2 | ecosystem: Environmental > Terrestrial > Soil > Wetlands > Peat | place: Sweden: Abisko...
GAATTTATGTTTGATGTTTATTGTTTAACCGACATCAATAGTTGTCGCCCGTTGCGCCAACTTCTTCAACATGCCTTCTTTTTTCGTTAGGCGACTTACACATTTATGAAAACATCCAAAGTTCTTGGTGCAGCATGGCTGGCATTTTGTGGCTTTTTCGGTCTCTTTATTTTCTGGCAGCTTTTATACGCCATTCTGATCAAGCCGAGGCCAATGCCAGGCTTTTTTTTATATTTGGGGGTATTTATCTGCGCTGTTTATTTATGCGGCATAGTTGCGAGCGTTTTCCTTTTTCGTGGCGCACGATGGGCGCGTGGTATTGTTGGTTTTGCCGCCACACTGACTTTAGCCGTGTCCGTAGGACAGATTATCGCATGGCCGTTTTCATGGCTCTCTTGTGGAATCGGTATTTTCGCATTGGTATCACTTGTGTTTTTAGTTCAGTCCAGACATGAGCCAGTCGCCTAACCAGACGCCGGAGCCAACCGCCGTTGGCGCTGGCCGTTCCGCTATCGCGATTCACGTCGCGAGTCGGTGGTGGCTCAGCTTTCTGCTTTAGGCCACTTTGCCATGCGCACTATATTTACAGCACTCTTGTTCACGACGACCGCATTCGCGGGATATTGTCCGTTCGAGCTTTTATCATTTACGAAGCAGCCAACACTGATTGATGCCGCAAGGACAGCTTCCATCACAAATGGCGTCACCCTTGGATTGGTGGTTACAAATCTAGGGCCGGGTTGGATAATGGTGGATGATGGTTTTATTCGATGGAGTTTTACGGATGGCAGAGAACTCCAAGTGAGGCCGTTCAGAAACACGGCAGACGAGGTGCTCCACACAAACGTAAGTGAGCCGGCTTACTTTTGGTTCACGACTAATGCAAACAAGATTGCATCAAAATAAGCGGCCTAACAAGTTGCCAGCGCTAATTGCCGTTGGCGCTTTGCGTCCCGCTCTCGCGGTTCACGCAGCGTGAAGAAATTTCAGAGTTTCCCCTTGGTGCTCGGCAACTGGCCGGCGATGCGCGGGTCGTGCCGGCGCGCGGCGTCCACCGCGCGCGCAAACGCCTTGAACAGCGCCTCGACGATGTGATGCGGCTCGTCGCCGTAAAGCAGTTCCAGATGCAGATTGCACCGCGCCTCGTTGGCAAAGCCCTGGAAAAATTCCCGCGCGAGGCCGAAACGGAACGCGCTGGAGGCGTCCTGATTTTTTTCCGCGTCGGAAATTTTCTTTTGCGAAAAATTATTTAATCCGCGCCAGACCAGAAACGGCCGTCCGCTGAAATCCACGACGCAGCGCGCGAGACATTCATCCATCGGCACATAGGCTTCGGCACCTGGCGGTGCGGCCACCTTTTTTTTGCCCGGTGGCCGTGGTGCAAACCACCCGTAGCGGCGGATGCCGCGTTTGTCGCCGAGCGCGGCGGCGACGGCCTGACCAAGCGCAATGCCGCAATCCTCGACGGTGTGGTGCGCGTCCACGGCGAGATCGCCATCGCAGCGCAACTCCAGATCCACCGTCGCGTGCTTCGCAAACAGCGTGAGCATGTGGTCAAAGAACGGGATGCCGGTGCGGATTTTGGATTTCCCCTTGCCGTCCAGATTGAGGCGGAGGGAAATCCGGGTTTCCAGAGTGTGCCGTTTGATTTTGGCCGTGCGCGCTTTCATCATGGAAATTAAAGCAGAGCGGCGGCGGAAAGACCAAGCGGAATTGCGCGGTCAATAGAGTTTCGCCGGCGCGACGGGGATGAGCGCGTTCATTTTTTTCTGGAGGTCGTCAATCCGCTTTTGCAGCACGTCCGGCGTGAGCGAGACTTTTTGCGCGGCGTGCAACCAGTCTATCGCGCGCGGCAGGTTGCCGGCGTTTTCCTCCAGCTGGGCGAGGTGCGTGGTGATCTGCTCGAAGACCAGTTTGTTGTCGCTCTGCGCGTCGGCATCGAGCTTCATCCATTTCCGCACGGCCTCCTCCCACACGTTCCGCGCGCGGGCGGTGTCGTGGTAGCTTTCGTCATAGAGGCGACCGAGCTCAAAGAGGATGTCGTAGCTGTCGGGATTGTTGCGCAGCCCTTCGTGCAAAAAGACATCGGCCTCGGCGACTTTGTGCATCCGTTCGCGCAGCCAATACGCGGTCACGGTGTAGGTCTGCGGATTATCGGGATCCAGATCGGCGGAAAGTTTCAGCCACGGCAAAATTTCGCGGACATTTTCACTGCCGCTTAAATCATCCGTCGGGCCGCCTTCATCCAGATGCGTGTGGCGGTCGGGGAAAAAATGCCGGCCAAAGGCGTCAATCCAGTTGCGTTTCGGGCCGAGGAAACTTTCCTCGTCGCCATGGTTGTTGCTGTTGACCGCGCCGGTGTCCTCGGCCATGTGCTGGGTTTGAAACGCCTCCTTGTTGTCGAACATCGTCGGGTAATAGCCGCTGTGATAATAGGCGTCGGCCTTGACATAAAAACTTTGGGCAAACATCCGGCGGCTGTCCCCGAGCACGACGTTGAAGATGTCGCCGCCCGAACGGCTGCCGCGCCAGGATTGAAATTGCGGCGACAGTTGCGCGGCGAGACCGAAACAAAAGACCAGCAGCGCCAGCAGCAGCAAAAAAATGATCCGCGGCGAATTCATGTTTCAATTCACCGGCTTGCGGCGGAACACGAGGCATGCGCCGAGCAGAAAGGCGAAGATGTAGGCCGTCGCATAAAGCAGCGCGAGCACGATGTATTTCCACTCGATGAGCGGCCAGTTGTGGATGATAAGGTCGCGCAGGTCGTAAAATTCCAGATGCGGGATGGTAAAATAGAGCGCGTTGACGATGGCGCGCAGCGGTTCGTGCATCGAGGTGGCAACCTGGTCAAGGTGCCGGCCCACAAACAGAATGCCGCCGATGATGACGAAGCAGATCGTGGAGTTGGATGAGGGCGCGGCGAACACCAGCGAGCCGAGCAGCGTCATGGCCACGACGATGCCGAGCATGAACCAGTGCATGACGGCGGCCTGAAAATAATCAAGCAGCGGCCATTGATGTTCGCGGGCGGCGGCCAGCGCGCCGAAGAAAATATAGAAACAGAGCAGCGCCAGGCCGCAGGCGAACCAGCAGCCGAAGAATTTTCCGAAAATCAACTGCGGCCGGGTCAGCGGCTTGGCCAGCAGCGGCAGCAGCGTGCGGTTTTCGCGCTCCGCCGGAATCTGCCGCGCCGTGGTGGTGATGGCGATGACGAGCGACGAGATCCAGACCAGCAGCAGGCAGATCTCCTTCAAATAGCGGGCGATCTTGGGGTCATTGAAGATGTTGACCGAGGCCATGACGAGGCAGATCAGGACGGTGATGATGAACAGGACGTAAAAATCCTTGCGACGATACAGTTCCTTGATGACAACGCCGGCGACGGCAAAAATGTTCTTCATGGCGCGGTGGACGAATTGAAACCGATGATTTCAAGAAAGGCTTTTTCCAGACTCGCATGCTTGCCGGTGATCTCATGGACCCCGCCAATCGCCTTGAGTTCGCCCTGATGGATGATGGCGACGCGGTCGCAAACGGTTTCGACTTCGCCGAGTTCGTGCGAGGAGAAGAAAACCGTTTTGCCGTCATGCTTCAACCGCTGGATGATCTCGCGGACTTTCATGCGGCCGAGCGGATCGAGCCCGCTGGTCGGCTCGTCGAGGATGAGCAGGTCGGGATTGTTGATGAGCGCCTGGGCAAGGCCGACGCGCTGCTGCATGCCCTTGGAATAGGATTTGATCGGTCGCTTGGCCGCGTGTTCCAATTCGACGAGCTTGAGCAGTTCGGCAATACGCTTGTCCGTCTCCCCGCGCGCGAGTCCGAAAATTTTGGCGTAGAAGCGCAGCAATTCCTCGGCGGTGAGAAACTTGTAGTAGTAGGTCAGCTCCGGCAGATAGCCGATGCGCTGGCGGGCGATGGGCTGGCGGACATCAATGCCGAATAAACTCGCCGCGCCGCTCGTCGGCGGGACGAAGCCGAGCAGGACGTTCATCGTGGTGGTCTTGCCCGCCCCATTTGGCCCGAGAAAACCGAAGACTTCGCCGGCGCGGACTTCGAGATCAAGGCCGAGCAAGGCGACCTTTATGCCTTGGCGCATTTCGCGGCTGCGATACTCAACCCGCAGCTTTTGGGTTTTTAAAATGGCGGTCATTTCAGGCGGCAACCAACTTGCATCGCCCTGTTTCGTAATGGAAACCGCCGCCGGAGTCAATCTTGGCTTGGCAAAAAATAATCACGGAACTGCACGCCCGAATTAATGATGCCAGTCAAAACCGCTCACGGCAGAACATGAGCCGGGCTGACCGTGGTACCGAGCGAGCATTGGGATTGCGGATTATTTCCGACCGTCAGCAGGCTGTAAGTGCCGCCAGCCGGGCACGGCGGAATGGAATTATTCGAGTTCAGCTTGACGTAAGGCGTTATGTCCGTCGTTAAGCTAATGGACGCACCCGGTGCCAGATTTTTTGCGAAGGCCACCTGCTGGCAGGCCGATTCGATCTGCCTAAGGTTGTTGATGCAGGTATTGGCCTGCGAGGTGGCGCGCGCGTGGATGAAATTTGGCAGGGCAATCGCCGATAAAAGTCCGATGATCGCCACCACAATCATAATTTCGACCAAGGTGAATCCACTCGAGTCGTTAATAGTTATAGTCCGGTTTGTTTTCATTTTTATTGACGTCGTGAACCTCTGGCAGGCGGATTATATTATTCTATGTTGTTCACGGATTGCCTGCCGGAAACGTTAAAGCGTTAATTAGCACAAGCAATGCCACAATTCAATTTCCAAAATACTATGCTACCCCGCCAGCTGGGGAAACCCAGCGCGTCAAAACAAAAAACCCCGAAGCCGAAGCTTCGGGGTCGTGAACTAAACAATCAATCTTACTGGAGCGCGTGGGGCGGTGTGAGCGTGCTCAACGTACAGGTCGGGTTCGTGCCAACCTGCGTGAGGGCATACGTGCCGCCAGCCGGACACGGAGGAATGCTCTGGTTCGTGTTCAGCTTGATGTAGGGCGTCAGGTCGGTGGTCAACACGATGGCCGCACCGGTGGTTTTACCCTTTTCCAGCGCGAACTGGTTGGCCGCCGCGTCAATCTGGCGCAGGTTGTTGATGCAGGCGTTGGCCTGCGAGGTGGCACGGGCTTTCACGAAGTTAGGAATCGCAATCGCCGCCAACAGGCCGATGATGGCCACGACAATCATGATTTCAACGAGGGTGAAACCCGCTTTACGGATGTTTTTGGTCTGTTTCATTTTGTTTTGCTTTCTGTTTTCACGCGGCGGAACTGCACATCAGGCGGGTTATATGATTACGACTTCGTTCCCTTGATTGCCTGATGCAACCGCGTTGACTGACATTAGCACTAGCAATGCCAAAGTCGAGCAATAAACAAAAAAGCCCTAAAAAAACCTAAAAAGCCCGAAAACTGAAAAAATACCATTTAGGAGATCTGAAAACGGATGATTCCTGCATTATCTATAAATCAAGAAAGGCATCCAAACGGAACAAGGAACAAACGAACGCTTTTTGGCGTCCTCTTTAAGGACACTGTCTCGGTACATTGAACAATTGCATGACAATTGCAATGCAATTGCAGAACAATTTTAGGTAATCGGTCAATTTAAGAGGCTTGGCCTTGGCCATCGCGTCTGTGGCCATAGCCGTCTGGTTTAACTGGCCATTCAGATTACCACCGGGTGAGACGGCTATAATTCAATGACCTCATGCAATTCTGGCAACTGCGGCTTCAAATTATAACGCTGCTCGATCAATTTCGCGAGGATTTCGCGCTGCGGATTTTCACCGTGGGTCAGCGCCACGCGCGGCTGGCTCGGGGCGATGACGTTGAACCACGCCAGCAAATCCGTCTGCCCCGCGTGCGCGCTGAAACCGCCCAGCGTGTGGACTTGCGCCTTGACCGCGATTTTTTCGCCGAAGATGCTGACGAGCTTTTCGCCATTCACCAGCCGCCGCCCCAGCGAATCATCGCTCTGATAACCGACGATGACGACGTGCGTCTCCGGTTTCCAAAGGTTTGCCTTGAGATGATGCAAAATGCGCCCGGCATTGCACATGCCCGCGCCGGCCATGACGAGGCACGGCCCCGGCTGGTCATTGATTTTTTTCGAGTCTTCCGCCGTCGCGCATAATTTCAGCGTCTGCAAATCCGCGCGCACCGGCTTCTGGGCAACGTATCGCAACATCTCCTCGTCGAACAATTCATGGTGATGCCGGTAAATTTCCGTGGCGGCGATGGCCATCGGGCTGTCGAGAAAAATGGGGAACGGCGGGACCAATTGGCGCCGGAACATCTGGCTCAACAGCGTCATCAACAGTTGCGCGCGGCCGACCGCAAACGTCGGCACGAGAATTTTCCCGCGCGCGCCGACCGCCGTCTGCACGATGCTGAAAAATTCCTCCACCGTTTCGCCAAACGGCTGGTGATCGCGGTCGCCGTAAGTGGATTCCAGAAAAACCAGATCCGCCTGCCGGAACGGTTCATAGTCTTTGAGAATGGGCGCGTTCCGCGGGCCGAGGTCACCGGAAAAAACCACGCGCTTCGTTTTCCCCCCGTCATCCACCAGCAATTGAATGCTCGCCGAGCCGAGCATATGCCCCGCCTCGGTCCAGATCGCTTGCAGGCCGGGCGCAACCGAAACGGCCTGCTGATACGGCACGGGTTTGAATTGTTGAATGATCGCCTCCGCGTGCGCCGACGTGTAAAGCGGTTCCAGCGGCGGTTCGCCCGCGCGCTCGCGTTTGCGGTTCACGCGCTCGATGTCCGCCGATTGGATGTGGGCGGAGTCGCGCAGGATCAAGGCGGACATTTCAATCGTCGCCGGCGTCGCGAAAACCGGTCCGGTATAACCCGCCTTCGCCAGCAACGGCAAACGTCCCGTGTGGTCGAGATGCCCGTGCGTGATCAGAACGGCGTCCAGCTGGCCATCCGGCGGCAGCGGCGGACGGTTCAACTCATCCGCGCGCTGGCCGCCTTGAAACAAGCCGCAGTCCACCAGCACGCTGGCAGATTGGGTTTGAACCAGATAAGCCGAGCCGGTGACTTCGCCGCCCGCCGCGCCGAGAATGGTGATTTTCATGATTTTAATTTCGGCGATGCGCGGACGTTGTCCATTACAAATTTGATCCCGGACTACAACTTTTTCTCCGGCTCCGCCGGTTCCATGAACCGGCTAGCGGCCGCCCATTCCACCACCAAATTATACCCGACCGCCAGCAAGGTCGGCCCCAGAAAAACGCCGATGAAACCGAACGTCAGCGCGCCGCCGAGCACGCCAAAAAAAACCAGCAGGAACGGCATATTGCTGCCGTGGCTGATCAGCCACGGCTTGACGACGTTGTCCACATTGGCCACGCCAAAGCCCCAGACCAGCATAAAAATTCCCCAGCCATTTAAACCCTGATGAAAAAGCCAGATCGCCGCCGGCACCCATGTCAGCGCCGTGCCGAGCACGGGAATGATGGAGGCAAAAAATGTCAGCAGCGCCAGCAGCGCCGCGCCCGGCACGCCGGCGATGAGAAAACCGATTCCCGCCAGCACCGCCTGGATCAGCGCGGTGCCGAGAATGCCATACACCACGCCGCGCACAGTGCTGCCCGCCACGGCGAGCAGATGTTCGCCGCGTTCGCCGGCGATGTGCCGCACCAAGGCCGTCACCCACGCGCCCGCCGTCGCACCGCTGCGGAATAAAAAAAACGCGATCAAAATACTCAACGCCATTTTGATCAAACCACCACCGAGCAGGAATCCGCCCCTGAGCAGCAGCGCACCGGCCGGTTCGACCAACCGCTGGGCGTCCGTCCACAACCTCGCCGTGTCCGTCGCGAGATTCTGCCAGTAATCCGCCGCGCGTTCGCCGACCAGCGGGATTTTCGCCAGCCATGCCGGCGGCGCGGGCGGCCCTTCGGCGATGAACCGCTGCGTCGCCGCCGTCAAAGCCCTGACGTTGTCCGCGAGCGTCGTGCCGACGATGACGAACGGCAGCAGCAAGATCAGAATCATTCCCAGCGTCATCAACAATGCCGCCAGCGAATGCCGGTGACCGACGTAGCGCAACAACCGGCCATAAACCGGCCAACTGGAACACACCAGCACCACCGCCCACAGCAGCGCCGAGAAAAACGGCAGCAGCACCAAGAGACAGCCGCAAAACAGCCCCAGAACGGCCACGACGAGAAAGCCTTCCTTGATGCCAAACTTCATAATTTTATTTTCCGTCAAAACCAAACCGGCTTACGCCGGCGTTTTCATTTTGCGATAACGGCGGATCAGGTTGTTGGTCGAACTGTCATGTTTGAGTTTCGGCGCGGTTTGGCTTTCGAGTTCGGGAACGATTCTTTGCGCCAGAACTTTGCCGAGTTCCACGCCCCATTGATCGAATGAATCAATGTTCCAGATCGCGCCCTGCACGAACACGCTGTGCTCGTAAAGCGCGACGAGCTGGCCGAGAATTTCCGGCGTGAGCTTTTCCGCGAGAATCGTGTTCGACGGCCGGTTGCCCTCGAATACTTTGTGCGGCACGAGCGCGGCGGGCACTTTTTCCGCCTTCACTTCATCCGCCGTCTTGCCGAACGCCAGCGCCTCGGCCTGCGCGAAAACATTCGCCAGCAAAATGTCGTGATGCCGGCCCAGCGGCGTGAGCGCGTGCGCGAACGCGATGAAGTCGCACGGGATCAATCGCGTGCCTTGATGGATCAATTGATAAAATGAATGCTGCCCGTTCGTGCCCGGTTCGCCCCAATAAACCGGGCTGGTCTGATAATTGACGTGCTTGCCGGCGAGCGTGACGTGCTTGCCGTTGCTTTCCATCGTCAATTGCTGCAAATAGGCCGGGAAGCGTTTCAAGTATTGTTCATAAGGCAGCACCGCCACGGTTTGCGCGCCGAGAAAATCGTTGTTCCAAACCGCCAGAAGTCCCAGCAGCACCGGCAGGTTTTTTGCAAACGGCGCGGTGCGGAAATGTTCGTCCAGCGCGTGAAAGCCGGCGAGCATTTTACCGAAGTTGTCCGGGCCGACCGCCAGCATCGTTGAAAGGCCGATGGCTGAATCCATCGAATAACGTCCGCCGACCCAGTCCCAGAAGCCGAACATGTTCGCCGTATCAATGCCAAACGCGGACACTTTTTCGGCGTTGGTGGAGACGGCGACGAAATGTTTGGCCACGGCCTTCGCGTCGCCGCCCAAACCGTTGAGCGTCCAGTCGCGCGCGCTTTGCGCGTTCGTCATCGTTTCGAGCGTCGTGAACGTTTTGGACGAAATGATGAAGAGCGTTTCCGCCGGATCGAGGTCGTGCGTCGCCTCGACAAAATCAATGCCGTCCACGTTCGAGACGAAGCGGAAGGTCAGGCTGCGGTCGCTGTAATGCTTCAGCGCCTCATAAGCCATCACCGGCCCCAGATCGGAGCCGCCGATGCCAACGTTGATGATGTTCTTGATGCGCTTGCCGGTGTGACCTTTCCATTCGCCGCGGCGGACGCGATCGGAAAACGCGGACATCTTGTCGAGCACCGCATGGACTTCCGGCACGACATTTTTTCCGTCCACAAAAATTTTAGCATCGCGCGGCGCGCGCAACGCGACGTGCAGCACGGCGCGGTTTTCCGTGACGTTGATCTTTTCGCCGGCGAACATCGCGTCAATCTTCGCGCGCAGACCGGATTCGTCCGCCAGTTGCAGCAGCAGCTTCAACGTTTTTTCCGTGACGCGGTTTTTGGAATAATCCAGAAACAGTCCGGCGGCCTGCGCGGTCAATTTTTCGCCGCGCTGCGCGTCGGCGGCGAACAATTTTCGCAGGTGTAATTTGGAAATTCTTTTGCAGTGCGCGCCCAGCGCTTTCCACGCCGCGCGCTGCGTCAAAGGTTTGCTGACAGATTTTGTGCTCATAAATTTTGCGGTTCAATTTCAGCCCAGCGCGTTGTTCACGATCTGCTGCGCCTCGCTGACGATGGTTTGCAGATGTTTTTCGTCGCGGAAACTTTCCGCGTAGATCTTGTAAATGTTTTCCGTGCCGGACGGGCGCGCCGCGAACCAGCCGCTCGCGGTCACTACTTTCAAACCGCCGATGGCGGCGTGGTTGCCCGGCGCGCGTGTCAATTTCGCGGTGATGGCATCGCCGGCCAAATTGGATTCCTTCACCGCTTCGGGCGAAAGTTTGGACAGTTTCGCTTTTTGCTCCGGCGTCGCCGCCGCGTCAATGCGCGTGTAAAACGGCGTGCCGAATTCCGCCGTCAGTTCGCGAAAATGTTCGCCGGGATCCTTGCCGGTGACGGCGGTGATTTCCGCCGCGAGCAGATCCATGATCGGGCCGTCCTTGTCGGTCGTCCACACCGTGCCGTTGCGCCGCAGGAAACTTGCGCCCGCGCTTTCTTCGCCGCCGAAGCCGAACGAGCCGTCGAACAATCCGGGCGCGAACCATTTGAAACCGACCGGCACTTCGCACAACTTGCGGCCAAGTTTTGCGACCACGCGGTCAATCATGCTGCTGCTCACGAGCGTCTTGCCGACGATGACGTTCTGCGACCACTGCGGACGGTGCGTGAGCAAATAACCAATGGCCACGGCGAGATAATGATTCGGGTTCATCAAGCCGGCGGACGGCGTGACGATGCCATGACGGTCGGCGTCGGGGTCGTTGGCGAAGGCGAGGCGGAATTTATCCTTCAAACCGACAAGCCGCGCCATCGCATACGGACTCGAACAATCCATGCGGATTTTCCCGTCGTGATCCACGGTCATGAACGAAAACTGCGGATCGAGTTTCGGGTTCACGTTCGTCAGATCGAGTTTATAAAGCGATGCGATCGGTTCCCAATACGGCAGCGACGCGCCGCCGAGCGGATCCACGCCAAGTTTCAAACCGGCGTTGCGCACCGCGTCCAAGTCCACGACATTTTTCAAATCCTCGACGTACGGCAGAATGAAATCAATTTCGTGCGTGGTCGCCGCTTTCAACGCCGACGCGAATGAAATTCGTTTCACGCCGGAATTATCTCCGCGCAGCAATTCATTCGCGCGATCCTGCACCCATTTCGTCACGTCGGTGTCGGCGGGGCCGCCGTTGGTCGGATTATATTTGAAGCCGCCGTCTTCCGGCGGATTGTGCGACGGCGTGATGACGATGCCGTCCGCGAGCCCGGTTTTGCGGCCGCGATTGTGCACGATGATGGCACGCGAAATGACGGGCGTCGGCGTCACGCCATCATTTTTTTGGATGACCGTCTCGACGCCGTTGGCGGCGAGCACTTCGAGCGCGGTGCGTTGCGCGGGCGACGACAGCGCGTGCGTGTCCTTGCCCATTTGCAGCGGGCCGTTGATGTTTTGCGCGCGACGATAATCGCAAATCGCCTGTGTGATCGCGAGGATGTGCGCCTCGGTGAACGTGCCGTTGAGCGACGTGCCGCGATGCCCGCTCGTGCCGAAGCTGACGAGCTGGGCCGCATCGGCCACGTCGGGCTTGCGCTCATGGTAGTCGCGTTCGAGCCGCGCCAAGTCCACGAGCAGTGCTTTCGGGGCCGGCTTGCCGGCCAGGGGTGAAACGGCCATGTTTGATTCCTTTTAAGTTCGGCGGCCATTCTACAACGTGCGGAACGGCGGGGAAGGAAATTGTCGCGCGGAAAAATCAGCCGCGAACGTCCGCACCCCGTGGATTTTTTTCTTTCCAGCCGGTCGGTGGGAATCGTATTTTCAACGACGGTCGCAAGATGGGAATATCGGGAATATCATTTCCATCCGCGCGCCAGCTTAGCTCAGTGGTAGAGCAGCAGTTTTGTAAACTGCGGGTCGTCAGTTCAATCCTGACAGCTGGCTCCACTTTCAAGGGACAGATTTCCAGCCGTTTGCGGATTAGCACCGGTCAGGTGTCAGTGAAACTGTCAATAAAGCCGCGTGTGATTTAACCACCGGCCACAATCCGGCCGAACTTCACCAATACCCGCCGACTAACCGCTAACACGATGATGCCTGAATGGTTCACGCTTCAGAACCAAAAGCCATGATCCCAACACCAGCCGTCGCACCACGAACGTCTGAAATCTGTCCGAACAGTAAATAGACACCTGCCGCCAGAAAGCCAACCGTGACGCAACCGGCTGCGAATCGAATAATAGCTGCTGGTTTGAGGGCTTGTGATTTCATGGCGACTGATTAGTTCTTATCCAGTGCGGCACGCATTTCCGCGATCTGCTTGGGATCGCGCCCCAAGCGCTCAAAATAGGCGATGTTACCCTCGGTGAGAAAACGATTGGCCTTCAGCGCAGCCAGCGTCGCCGCCGGCATCTTGCTGTCATAGGGGAGAGCGGCCACGCCGAAATAAGTCGCCATCACCTGCGCGGGATCGATGTTCTTGTTGACCACCAGTCCGCAGCGCGAAAACTTGATGTAATGGTACATGTCCGTGTAAAGATTCAACGGCATGGCCCTGTCCAGCGCCGCCGGCGATTCGCGATACAAAATGGTAAGCCCGTCATTGTTGAAGAAATCATCGTGCCAGATGGTTTCCAGCGCCTGGGCCTCATCCGGAAAAAGTTCCGCGCATTGCGTGGGCCCCTGCGGATCGGCCGGATCGCGCAGGTCATGATTGATGGAAAGCCCGCCGCCCTCGGTCAGCGTCGCCCGCAGGCGATCAATCGTCAGCGCGACGATGGTCTTGTCGTCAGTCCAATCGTTGAAAGCCGCAAAGTCCGGCACCGCCAGGGAAGTAATCGTGCTGCCCGCGCCACCCTGCTGGCTGGCCGGCTTGATGGGTTCCAGCACTGTCGCATAGCCGATCCATGTGTGATGGTCGTGATGGTAAATTGCAAAAACATTGTACAGCGGCAAATCCGTGACGTTCACGATGTGCGTCATCTTGCTCGGGCGGCTCATGAATCCATCGGCATCGGCGATAAGCGTGACGGCCGGACGTTCGTGCGTGGCCCCCTCGTAAAATAGAAATTTCTCCGCCTCCGTCCCGTTGCTGACGTACGCACTTTGCACCTGCCGGGCGATGCTGATCCAGTGCCCCTTGTCCACCTCCGGCAGTTTCACCCCGGCCGGCACATCCTTGCTCAACGTCAATCGCGACCAGACAAGCTCCATGCGCTCATCGTCCGGAACCGGCACCGCCAGCTTCTTGGGGTCAGCAAACATCCGTGGGCCATTAGCCTTGCGCCACGCGTCCCAATCCGGCTCCTTGGCGTTGGCGGTCATTCCCGGCGTGCGATACACACTGGCCTGCGGGTACCAGGCATTGGCGTGGCCATAGGCAAAACGCATCTCAACACCCACCAGATTCTCCCCAAGCTGATTCGCCGGCGGATAAAAATAAAGGACCGGCTTGAACCGTATGCCGCTGTCCGGCGGAAGATCCTTCACGCGTTTCTGCGTGGAAACGACAGGCGTGCCGGGGTGGGCATCAGTGTGAATAAAATCCGGCAATGGCGGCGAAGTGGGCGTCGGCTTGCTCCAGTCAAACACCTGAACCCCCCATTCATGCACCACCAGCGGCTGAGCCGACCAGGACTCCGCCCCGCCCGGGAGCGTCAGAAGGACCCCGCCAAAAAATAGGGACGCGCTTAGAAGTAGTGTTCGATAGTTAACTGATAGGAAATTGCTTTTCATACGGGTTCATTTACTTGAAGTTGCGCCGGTAAGAGATTTTCAAAGGAGTTTTGTTCAATTTGGGAGTCCGTCCATCCACATTCCCACCTTCTTTTCCTTGGCCGCCTTGCCGGCTTGCAATGCCTTTTGGACGAAAGCGTCGTAGTCGGCTCGAGGGATTTTTAGATCCTGGGGATTGACGCCGGTTTGGGTGTTTGACGCGATGAATCCCTGGCGCACGAGTTCCAGATTGAGGTTCTGATCGCCCGCAACCACCCAGACATAATTATAGCCATATTTCAATGCCGCGACCTTGGTTCCACTGGTGTCAAGGTGGGCGATGGTCACGACCACGGCCTTGCGATGTTCCCGAAACCACTTCATCATGGCCTCATTCATCGGCCCGGCGAAGCCAATGATTAAGGCCGCTTCGTGTTCGTCTACTGGCGGCGTGCCCGGAGACAAGAGACACAAGATCGGCTTCTCGTGTGAAAAAACGGGTCCGATATAACCCGTCAAGCCCATCCAGTTGACACCGGACGCAGGGATTGGCTGGGCCGGCGGCTTTGCCGTGGAACAACCAAACCAACCGCCGCTCAAAACGAGCGCGAGGCAGAGAATGAGTTTGGGTTTATTATTCTCCATAGGCGATATTTCGTGCAAGCAACGCGCCGGTGCAAACCAGCAGAACAAGTAATATGATTCGAGTTTTCATATTCAAAATCTATGACACTGAACTGTCCATATTATTAGACGAAATATACGCAAAAATGCTCCCGCCACGCGCAACGTAGAAAGCTGAGCCAATGCCGACTCGCGATGGGAACCGCGACAGCGGAACGGACATGCGGCTATGCAATGAAGGACTGTCGCCCGGCTTCGCCCAGCCAAGAACCAACCGCTTCACAGAAATCGAGGCGCTCAATGCGAACAACCCTTCAAAGTTGAAGCGATAATCCACAAAAGAATGATGGAAAAAATCCAAATTTTTCTCTGATGCCGCCGGATTTTATCCATGAAACCATATTTGCGGATAACGGGTGAAATGGACTCGGAAGCGTTTTTACTTTCAGGTGCAAATGGTGGTTTGGGTTGAATAATTGGCGGCAGCTCACCAAAACCGGCGGGCGTGGCGGGACGTGGCTGACCGGGTGCAAAGTTCAATACACGATTGCAAGTGTTTGCCACCTTTTCCAAGAAATCCATGTGTTTTTCAATCAACCCGGAGGTCACGGAGTCGGCCTTCGTTTGCAAGGCGAGGCGCATGGTGAAATGGCCAAAGCCAATCCTATCGGTGCGGCTGATGACGGCGAAATCGGTGCTGATGTCGGCGCGCGGCTGGTTTAACTTCAGGAGGTTGATGCCGCGATTGTCCACATCCGCGACGTAATTGATGGCGCAGGGATATGGTAGCAAAAACGGATTGTGACGTTCACCCTTGGGTGGCATCGGCAGAACCGTCTTGAGCCAACTGCCGGGCAGATGAAAAACGCGCAGTTTGGGATTGGCATGTTTGCCCAGCTTGAATTCAATCTCAAAAACTTCGGTCAGGACAAAAACATTGGCATCACGGTCATCTTGACATTTGAGCGTACCGACGCGCTGGGCACTGTGATAGCGATGGCACATCGCATCCAACCGTTGCTTGCCCCATTCTTCCAGCCCCAGCTTATTCAATTGGATCCGGTGCAGGTCGGCTTGATTGCCCTCGATTTGCAGTGTGACAGCCATCAGGGAAGCACCATTTTTCGCGTCGAGCAAAACATGCTCATGCAGATCAAACAGGTTGGAAATCTCCAGTTTGGGCGATGCCACCAGACTGGTCGCCGCCGCATCCACCGGCAGACCGCAATCGTAAGCGGGAACATAGCGATTGAAAACACCGCCGCCTTGCTGTTTAAAAGTAGCGTCAATCCAGCGCCGTTTGCCGTCCACTTCCAATTCCACGATGACGTGGTTGAACAATGATGGCATCGGCAGAAAATTTAAGATGGATTGCCGCAAAAATGTATTTACCAGCAGCGGTTGGGCACGGACGCCAAGCTTGGCCAACAGGTTCACCAGCAGAAAGCAAAGATCTTTGCAATCGCCATAACGGCGGCGCGCCACTGTGCCCGGCGGCGTTGGAACCTGGCCACCGAATTCCAGATTGACGCTCAAGTAGCGGCATTCGTCCTGAACCAGTCGAATGGCACGCTCAATGCGGCGCGGCAGGCTGGACTCCTGGCTTGCGATTTCTTTTGCCAGTTCGGAAATGGTGGAGTCATCGGTTTCCCCGACCCACATTTTGGAAATTCCCGCCGCGACGGTCTGCCAGTCGGCAAAATCCGAGACCTGAATCCAAAGATAGCCGATATGCCACGACGGGGTATTCGCCTCAAATTTCGGCGCGATAAATTTTTCACCGGACCATCGCCAATAGGTCATGCCGTTTTCGTGTCTTGCAACGGGTGCCAATGCGACGGCGGAGGATTTCCATTTTCGCTGCCGCGCATCCGCAAATTGGACGGCAAAGTGGTATTGGCCGACCGGCATGCCTTGGGGCAGGGTAAAGAAATGGCCGCCGTGATTCGGAAACAATTCAGAAAAACTCTCAATGGTGTAGGCATACTCCAAAATGTCACCTGGACGCACGTCTTCCAAAATCATCAATAAGGTGACCCAGCCGTGGATGATGAAACGGTCCAGCCCTTCCTCGCGCTGTAAAAAATGCGCCTTCTCCAGATTTGACTGGTCAATTTCATTTTGGCCGCGTCTGATTTTCAGGGAGTGAAGTGTGATCAACTGCCGCTTGGGTTCGAATTGCAGACGCCATTGCGACCAATGTTGGACCGCCTCCATCGTCTCGAGCCGGATAACCTGACGGACAAACAACTCATGCCGTTCAGCATGGATCTGGTTGTCAATCAATAGATAGGTGATTTGCGCCCCGTTGGACGGCTTGAAACTCTCGTCAAAAGCACAGGCGGTTGTCCAGTCAGGGAAAGTTCCGTTGCGCGCACGGCTTTTTGCGGATATGGCAGAGTTTTCTCCGGCCGCGTTTTCTTGAGCAACCATCCGCACAATTTATCTGCATGAAGGGAATTCCAGCAAATAAATAGTTGCTCCCAAGCCGATGAAGGGTTCACGCTTCAGAAACAAAAGGCTCCCATGAAAAATCGGTTCATTCGGCTTCAAACCGAACACGGTGCGAGCACCGCGTCGGCCATGCCGTGGACGATTTTTTTATCGGCGGGAACAATCGTCGCCAGAATTCCGCCGAGCTGGGGACGCGCGGCATCGCCGTCGCCGGCGACAAAATAATACGGACACAGCCGCACGCGGCCCTTCATCGGCACAATTTCATTCTTGGCAAAATCAAACCAGCCGGCTTCGACCGTCTTCGGCTTTTCAAAACGCTGCAACACGCTCGGCGACGTCTCAAAATTTTTCAGCGCCGCATCCACCGCCGCGCTCCAGTCCGCCTGCGACAGATCGCTGCCGAGAAAAACGCCGCGCGCCCCCCACGCATTTTCCGAAAAGCCCGAAACTTTCAAAATCAAATCGCGCTCCTTTTGCGAAAGCGTTTTGAGTTGCTGCCAGTCCGTCAGGTTCAACTCAGGAATCGCCGCGTGCGGCGGCAGCGGCGTCGGGTCAACGAGCCAGGTGCAGGGAATGATTTTTTTCAGCCGCGCCAGAAAACTTTCGCCGAGTTCCTGCCGCCAGAAATTATGCAGGTTCCGGTTCCACAAAAGCGCGAACAACATTTTTTCCTCGAACATCGGTTTCGGCGGCGGCGTGACGCGAATTTTCTTGTCGCGCGCGAGTTCAAAAATTCTTTTGGCGTTGGGAACATTCGGCAAATCGAACAATTCAAAAAACCGATAAACCGAATCGCCATCTTTGAAGTCCATAAATTCTGAATTCTGAATTCTGAATTCTGAATTCTTCATCTGTTCGGCAAGCCATTCCATTTCCGGCCGATACGTTTTCGCCTCTTCGGAAACGATAATCTGCACTTGTTTGGCATCGCCAAAGATACTTTCAAATCCGCGTATCATCCCGTCCGCGCCGCCAAGCAAGTTGATGGTTGATGGTTGATAGTTGATAGCCGCATAGGTTTGATTTAACCAACCGGTCAATCCGATGCCGCCGGGAACGGAATCCAGTTCCGTGATGCTGAAACCATTTTCCGTCAGCAAAATATCGGGACGGATCACGCGCGGGATTTCGTTTTTGAAAGCGACTGAACGCTGAAGCTCAATCAGTTCGCGCGGCTTGCCCAAGTCCAGCCAGCGCGCGACCCATTCCGGCTGTTTGCCTTCAACGCTTTTGCGGTAAAGCAGATTGGTCGCGCGGTAGAATTGCAGCAGCACGCGGCCGAGCGATTCGATTTCCTTCGCTAGATTTTCACCGAGCGGAAACGGCGTCGGCGAAATTTTCCATTCCAACCCGGCAAAAAGTCCGCCAGACGGAATCGCGTCGCGGATGAATTTGGCTTGTTCGGCAGGACTCATGATTTTTTAACCACGGATGAAACACAAATAATTTTAATTCGGAAATCTGTGTTTCATCTGTGTAAATCTGTGGCTGATTAAGTCCGGATTTGCCCATTGCCGATACCGAGCCATTTGTAGCTGGTCAATTCGTCCAAACCCATCGGGCCGCGCGCGCCGATTTTGTCGGTGCTGATGCCGATCTCCGCGCCCATGCCGAACTCGCCGCCGTCGGTGAAGCGCGTGCTCGCGTTCCAATACACCGTCGCGGAATCCACCTCGGCGAGAAATTGTTTCGCGTGCGCCTCGTTCTTCGTAATGATGCTGTCCGAGTGCGCCGAGCCGTAAAAATTGATGTGGTCAATCGCCGCGCGCACGCCGTCCACGATGCGCACGTTCAAGATGTAATCGCCGTATTCGGTGAAATAATCCTGCTCAGCAACGGCCTTCAGTTTTGAATTTTTAATTTTTAATTGTGAATTCAAAATGTCGCGGCTCGGACCGTCGGCGCGAATCTCGACGTGCTTCTCAAAAAGTTTTCCGCCGATGACCGGCAAAAAGTTTTCCGCGATGGCTTTGTCCACGAGCAGCGTCTCCATCGCGTTGCAAACGGCGGGGCGCTGCACTTTCGCGTTCAGCGCGATTTCTTCGGCCATTTTCAAATCGGCGTCGGCGTCCACAAAAACGTGGCAGACGCCTTTGTAATGTTTGATCACGGGAACTTTCGAGCAGTCCGCGACGGCGCGGATCAAGCTTTCGCCGCCGCGCGGCATGCACAGATCAACGTATTGCGTGAGCGAAAGCAAAATGGGAACGGCCTCGCGGTCGGTTGTCGGCACGACTTGGATCGCGTGCTCGGGAAAATTCGGGAGCGTTTTTTTGCCGGCGTCAATCATCGTCTGCGCGATGAGCAGATTGGAGTTCAACGCCTCCTTGCCGCCGCGCAGAATCGTGGTGTTGCCGGATTTGAAGCACAGGCTCGCCGCGTCCGCCGTCACGTTCGGGCGCGATTCGTAAATGATGACGACGACGCCGATGGGCGTGGAAATTTTTTGCAGCTTGAGACCGTTCGGGCGGACGCGCTCGTCGAGAATTTTTCCGACGGGATCGGGCAGTGCCGCGACTTCGCGCAAACCTTTGGCCATCGCGGAAATTCTTTGGTCGTCGAGCTTGAGCCGGTCGAGCATCGCGGCGGACAGATTTAATTTCGCGCCGACTTCCAGATCCAGCGCGTTCGCTTGCTTGATGGCGTCGGCATTTTTCTCCGACGCAGCGGCCATCGCGAGCAGGCAGGAATTTTTCTCCGCCGTCGTCAGTTGGGCAAGTTCGCGCGACGCGGCCTTGGCTTGTTTCGCCAGTCGCGTCATCTGTTCCGTCAAATGCATGGCAGCCAAATTAACCGAATTGCGCGGGAAGTCAAAAGCCGGAGCCAAAACGCCGGGGAAAAAGTTCTGCGCCGAAAACCGCATCAAAAGCCCAGCAGCTTTTGGACTTCCGCGCCCGAATTCTTCTGGTCAACCAAAACGCCGAAAACTTCGCTGCCGCGCAGCGCCACGAGCGCGGCCAGGCCAGCCAAATCTGCTTCCGTCTTCACATTTTTCATGACGAGATTATCAATGCCGATGTTCTGCGCGCGATCATGGCTGGGGTCTTTCAGGTCAATGAACCGCGCCGTGCCGACGGACACGTTTAGCACATCCACGCCCCGAAAATCCAGACCCGTCCGCTGCTTGAATTCCTTTAGCCCGATGTTGCCACCCGGCGCGTTTTTGGCGGGCAGCGCGACGCCGAGCGAAAATAGATTTGTCTGGCCGGCTTCGTTCCGCACGATGTCGAGTTCGCCGAGATTGAAGCGCATGAGCGTGATGTGAATCTGGTTTTTCACCAGCGCGGCGCGGTCGTATTCGACATGGATTTCGCGAATGTCCAGAAACGGCGTGCCGCCGAAGGCCGGCGGATTGTAGAGCCGCAGGTTTTCGATGCTCACCACCGGCTCCAGCAGGCCGACATGAAATTTCCCGATCTCCGCGTCCATGCCGGTCTGCGCGCGGATGCGGTTTTCCGCGATGACGCGCAGAATCGTGTCCAGCGACAACAGCAAAACCACCGCCAGCACCACGACCAGCAGCACCGCGCCGAAAAACCATTTCAAAATCTTCTTCATCAGAATTTTCGATTCACGATATACGATTTACGCGCCATGTCCATGTTGGGAGCGGCTCGTAAATCGTAATTCCAAAATCGTAAATTCAAACCGCCACATCCTCCGGTCGCACTTCGAGACATTCGTCCTGATCTTCCCAGATCACCGCCGCGTAATTGTCCAGCAACTTCGGCGCGAGTTCAGCACCGGCGATGGACAAAAGTTTTTCCGCCGACTGCGCCGCGTTTTCGTAGGCCGCATCGTAATTGCCCGTGCGCTTGCGCTGGCGGTCGTCCCAGTGCGCGACGGCGTGGACCGGCTCGTAATTTTTCGCCCACGGTTCGAGAACTTCGCGCAGCTCAGCGGGCAGTTCGTCGAACGGCACCAGGATTTCGTTGCAATGCTGGCAGATCAAACCCTCCGTGCGCACATCGCGCGTGAGCAACGGCAGGAACGGCGCGCGGCAGCACGGCGAAGTCGCGTAGGCGGCGGGCGCGGTGGCGAGGCGCTTGTGCCAGATTTGCCGGCCATGCGCGACCTGCGCGGCGAGGCGATACGCGCCGACGAGCGGATGCGACAGCCGCCAGGCGCGGCCTTCGAGCTGGCCGAGCGTCTGCGCGAGCCAGCGCGCCAGCGTGAGGTCGTCCCACGACACGAACGCGCGACCGTATTCCGTCCACAACGAATCGAGCGGCGAATTGGAAGCCATTTCCATGCAGGCAGTCTGGCGCGGGAAAAATGTTTTGTCGAGCGGCGTTGAACGGGCAAAAGAAATTCCAGCCGGTCAAGCTTTGAGCCGCGAAGGCTTGAACGGATAAAATTCCACTTTACAAAAACGGGCGTCACGAATTGCCGCATCGCAGGTGATCAATGTCAGATTCATCACCTTCGCCGTCGCGGCGATGACCCGGTCAAACGGATCGCCGGAAAAATCCTCCGGCAAATCATTGCTCACGGCCGCGATTTCCGGCGTCAGTTCCAACACTTCAATGTCCGCCGCCAATCCGCGTTTGAAAAAATCTTCCAACGCGGCGTTGACTAGCAGACGTCCGCGCCGATGAAGAATGGCACATTCGAGAAGACTGATGGAGCAAAGCCCTTTATGTTCCAAGTTATCCAAGAGATTTTCAATCCTTGCTGGAACAATTTCAGGAGTCAGAACATCGTTGGCCCACGGCGCGGTATCCAGCAGATACTTCAAACCAGGCCTTTCCATTCAGATTTGTCTATTGGTTCGGGAGAGAGTGGAATGCCCTTTGATAAATGTTTGCCTGCGCCAAAATGCCCGGCAGGTTTTTCCATCTTGAAAACAAACCGTCTACCGTTCCGGTCCACCAGTTTGACGGGCGAGCCGGTCATGGCCTGGCGTTTGTAATGGGAAAACCGCTTGATGAAATCCCGTGTAATTACGTCCATGTCATACATCATGTATGACAACATGGGAAATGTCAAGAACAGAGGATTTCGCTGACATTTATCTTGTGCTTCAAACAGTAAGCCCCGTTATCCACGTATTTTTCCGCCCACCATTTCAGTCCGGCGCGTTCTTGCTTGGACAATTTGCGGACGACTTTCGCCGGTGCGCCGAGGACGAGCGAGCCGGGCGGGATTTTTGTTCCCTGCGTCACGAGCGCCTTCGCGCCGATGAGCGATTGTTTGCCGATAATCGCGCCGTCCAAAATCACCGCGCCCATGCCGACGAGCGTTTCGTCGCCGACGGTGCAGGCGTGGACGATCGCGCCGTGGCCGACGGTGACCCAGTTGCCGACGAGGCACGGAAAATCGTCCGCGAGGTGCAGCACGGCGTTGTCCTGGATGTTCGAGTGGTGGCCGACGACGATGCGGTTGATGTCGCCGCGCAACACCGCGCCATACCACACGCTGGAATGCGCGCCAAGCGTCACGTCGCCGATGACGGTGGCGGTTTTGGCGATGAAGACATTTTTGCCGAGCGCCGGTTTTTTGCGGAGAAATGTATCAAGCTGCTTTGCCAGTTTGTTCACGCGAACATTTTAACACGAAGCGGCGGTGAAAATCAGCCGCAAAAAAGCACAAAACGCGCAAAATAAATTTCTTTTGTGATTTTTGCGACTTTTCGCGGCAACTGTTTTTGGCGCGGAGCGAAAACGCTTGAAAAATTATTTTGCCGGGAGCAAAGTCAAAATAGTGAAGCAGAATTGGCCACAAATATAATGCTTAAAAAATATTAGGCGGCATTACGATTATGAAAAAATATACAAATTCGGACTTCTCGGTGTCTATTAATTGACATGAAAAAACAGGCCTCATTTTAATAGCCGGTTTGCTGGCATTATTGGTGAGTTGGCTGGCTGTTAAGCGCTGGCAATTAGCAGCACATCCTCATGTTCTTCCACAATTCGCCAATGCCGATCGGGTTGTCTTGGGTTGGCAATCTAACCCTGAAATTACAGTCACTGGTGACAAGGTGAGCGAAATTGTCCATCTCATAACAACAGCCAGGCGCATTACTGATACGGCAGGACGACGCGAACCCATCGGCATTATGTTGCTTAATGAAGTGCGATTTTATCAGGGCACAAATTACCTTGGTAAAATTGATACCTCCTGCGGGCTGTTTTCCACCGGCGGTGTTGATGGGTATGAAGCCGAGAAAGAGAAGATGGAATCACTGGTTGATGAACCTGTTTTGAAGATGGTGGAAAAAGATCAGAGATTCAAAACACAATCAACGCCGCCCAACAGCTAGACGGGCTGCAAATTTTCTTCGCGACGAGCGCGCACGATATTAATTTTCAAATGGGTCGAACGCGCGGCGGGTGCCAGAGTAAAATCGCCGATGACGGTGGCGTTTTTGGCGATGAAGACATTTTTGCCGAGCGCCGGTTTTTTTGCGGAGAAATCTGCCAAGCTGCCCTGCCAGTTTGTTCACGCGGGGAATTTACCCGCAGACTTGCTGGATATGAAAAACAAAAAAACTGATTACGGCGGCGGTTTACCATTGGATTCATCTTCCGCCAGACTGGCGGCGAAAAATTTTTGATACGCGAACGACGCGAGCATGGCGATGACAGCCACGCCGATGAACGCGCCGATGCGGTAAAGCTGGTTGAGCCGCGCGAGGTCGTGGAAGAAAAGTTTGAGGATGGTCACGCAGAGCAGACCCATCGCGGCGTAGCGGGTCGCGGGAATTTTTCGCATGATGCCGACGACCAGCAGCACGAGCGCGAACAACGCCCACGCGATGGAATAGCTCATGTCGCGCGCGAAGTTGCCGTTGAACTGAAACGTCAGCGTCGAGCCGGGTTCACTGAAGTAATCGGCAATTTCGATGTTCAAAAGCAGGAACGCCAGCACGGTGCCGAGCGCGGCGAGAATCGGCGGCGTGTTGGAATTCAAAACCAGGTTGCGCGGCGGCGCGAGAAATTTTGCCCCGACGAACAGGCAGACGGTCACGATGCCATAAGTGTAGAGATACCAGTTGAAGATGGGCGCGGCGCTGCGCTGGTGATATGCGAGCACGGCGGGATTGAACGCGAGCCGGACGAACGCAACGACGAGCAGGCCGACGCCCGTAACCGGCAATCCCGGATGCGGCACGCGATGGAACAGCCATAGCAGGGCCGCGCCTTCGAGCGCCCAGCCAAGGGTGATCCACTGATGCTTAAATTGAACCGGACAAATCAGCGTGATGAAAAACAGCGCGACACCGCCGAACCACGCGAGTTGCGCCAGTCGCGCCCGGTTCTCAACCGGGATTTTTTTCAGGACGATTGCCAGGCTCACCATCGGGGGAATCGCAAACGCGGCGGCCAACAGACCCATGATGTCGTTCGGATAAGCGGCTTTCACCAGCCGGTGGATGAGGAAAAATTGCGGCAGGCCGGCCAGCGCCGCCGCCGCCCACGGAACAACCTTGCCGGAAAAGTGTTTCAGAAATAAAAACGGGAACAGGGCGAACGCCGTGAAGAAACCCAGATACCAACCCAGCGGCACGGTGGCGGTGGCGGGGTTGAAATGATTGAAGTGCCACGCGGATTCCAGCGCGGCCACGGAGATGAGTCCGACGGCGGGCAGCCCGTCGAGTGAAAATAATTTTGCCACCCCGAACAGCAGCCCGACCAGCAGCAGCGCTAGGCCGAAGATGGGCGAGGGATTTTCCAGCGGCAACCGCAGCGTGGCCATGATGAGCAGTAGAAACGGCAGGACGACGGCGAACGCAGGAAGTTGCGCCGCCACGTCGGCGGGCGCGGAAAAGCCGCCACCAAATCTGCTTCCCGGGGCAAAAATTTTCGGGCTGAACTTGTGCGCCAGCCAGATTCCGACGGCGACGAAGATGATTGAAAACGTGCCGAGCAGCAAAAGCGAATCGGGCAGGCCGGTCAAATCCGCCGGAATTTTCCAGATAAATTCGCCCAGCGCGGCGAGTGTCAGGCCGAGCACGATCAGCACCGGCCAAAGTGAAAGCGTCGCCAGGGCCATCACGAAGGCCAGAACGTCCACTAGCAGCACGAAAGGCCAGACGACCAATGAAATGTCCGCGAGCTGGAAAATCGGGAACAGCACCAGCGCGAGCGAAAGCGCAGGAAACATCCGGCTACCCCAGAGCGGCGCGGCCAGGCTGCGCTGGCGTTGCAGCACCACCGGGAACACGGAATGAAAGACCGCAAAGATGAAATAGAACGCGAGCGCGGCCTTGAGCATGCCACTGTCAAGAGATTGCTCCGTCCAGAACAAGAGCAATCCAAACACTCCGAGTCCGGCCACCGGCTGCGCGTTGGCCGCCTCGTCATCCAGCCACGCGAGCGCGGCGACGACCAGATCAATCAGGAATACGAAGCCGAACATGAGCCACGGTTGTTGCGCCAGCGACGCGAAGGTGAGAAACCAACCGGTGAATAGAATGGCGACGGCGGCGAGTCCGAGCAATGCCCCGGTGAACCATCGGTTCGACCGTTGGCAGGATTTTGCGCCGAGGGCCGCGCCCAGAAACAGCACGTTGAATCCAAACAGCACGCCCAGCGCGACGAAAATTTTATCACCTTCAAAATATTTTCCGACGGTGAAAAAATCACCCGCCCAGCCGATTTGCATCCAGGCCGTGCCAAGGGCGGCCAGCGCGGTGAGAAAATACCAGCGGCGATGGAGCGCGACAAAAATCAGTCCGGCGTCAAGAATGGCGATGTAGCCGAAAAGACCGAGCGGGTTATCCTCGCCCGTGGAAATCAGCATCGGCGTCAGAAATCCGCCCAACATTCCAAGAACGGCGACGACCAGGGCATTGAGCCGGACGGCCAGGGTGAACGCCACCGCCGTGACGAAAATCATCACCAAAAAAGTTTGAACCGGCGCGAAGAACGGGAATTTGTAGATCGAATGGCAGGCGAACGTGACCGCGTAAAGAATGACGACGCCCGTCGCACACAGCGTTTGTGCGCCCACGGCATATTGCTGGCGGCGGTGAATGATCGTCCCGGCAACGAGCAGAAAAATGCCGGTGAGAAAACCCGCCGTCATGCGGACTTCGGGCGAGACGAGGTTGTGGTCGAACGAATACTTCACCGCCAGCGCCACGCCAATGAAAGCGGCAAGGCCGCCGACGTAGGCAAACATTTTCACACCCATGAATTGTTCCCAGTTGATAGGCGGCTTGGTTTTGGCCGGCGGAGTCGGCGTTGACCGGATGGGTGCGACGAAAACCGGCGGCGGCGTGGCGACGGGCGGATGTTGCAGCGAACTGACGGGCGGCGGCGCGGTGACGATCGGCTGCGGTGGCGCAACTGGAGCCGGAGTGAAGATTTCCGGTTGTGGCGCTGGCGCTGGCGCAACCGGTTTTGCCGATTCCTTTTCCTTTTTGAGCCGGGAAAGTTCAAGTTCAAGTTCGGCGAGCCGGCGGGAAAATTCCTCGAGACGATCCCTGACACTGACGGAGCGTGCAATCAGCCACCCGGCCAGAGCAATTGGAATTCCCAGAACAACCAAGATAATGACGGGCATCATTTCCATATTTTGCTTGAGCGGACGATACGACTTGGCGGCACAAATTGAAAGAAAATGAGTGCGGAGCGAAAACGCTTGAAAAATTATTTTGCCGGGAGCAAAGTCAAAACCGTGAAACAGCAAACACGATCATTTTTTAGTTGGATGCCAACTGCAATTGTGTTGTGGGCATTCGGCGTGATTTTTGCAATTGCCGCCGTCGTATGTCTGTTGGATGCGAGGCAGGCTGCACACGGTTACACTGATTCATTTTATGCACCGACGCTTGCCTTGATTGGTGACACTCAACATGCGGCGCGGTGGTTTCTGCGCGGCGCGTTTGCGGACGCCTCGGTTGCGGCACTTTGCATTCTCGGCTGGTATTTGATGCGGCGGCGACTTTCGGCCACACTTGCTTTGGGCGGCATTGCGGTGATGGCTGCGGCTTATATCATTTGCCATCGTTCACTTATTTATTTGTTCCGAGGTGCGAGTATTGAGTATTGGTTTGATTTAGTGCTGGAGTTGCCATTTTTAATTTATGCGATTATTTATGCCTATCGCGAGTGCCGAAAAGCCGCAGCCTAACAATTAGACAGCTTTGCAAATTTCCTTCGCTCCATTTGCGCGGGATTTTAATTTTCAAACTGGTCGAACGCGCGGCGGGTGCTAAAGTCTAATCGCCGATGACGAAAGAAAAATCCAGCCGCCCCGCGCCGCGCCGGAAACTGCCGCGCTCGTTCAAGGACTTGACGCCGGCGAAGCATTTCAACCCCGCCACATTTTTCCGCGAGATGATCTTGAAGGGCTGGTTCACGCCGCGCCACGGCCAGCCGCGCCGCCCGGTCTTCCCAAAACTCAAGCACGGCGAGGTCGCCATCACCTGGATCGGCCACGCGTCATTTTTAATTCAATTCACAGACTTGAACGTGCTGATCGACCCGAATTTTGCGAACTGGCTGTTCTGGCTCAAACGCATCAAGCGCGCCGGCCTGAAGATCAAAGATTTGCCGCCGATTGACCTCGTGCTGCTGACGCACGCGCACTTCGATCATTTTCACAAGCCGACATTGCGCAGATTGCCGCATCCGAAGATCGGCATCATGCCGCGCGGCGTCGGCGACCTGGCGCACAACCTCGGCTTCACGCGCGTCGTGGAGCTGGAGCAGTGGGAAAGTTTTTCGCCGGGCGACTGGAAGGTGACGTTCACGCCGAGCAAGCATTGGGGCGCGCGGACGCTTTACGACAGCCATCGCGGCTACGGCGGATTTGTGCTGGAGCATCAGGGCCGGAAAATCTATCACGCGGGCGACAGCGCGTATTTCCACGGCTTCAAGGAAATCGGCCGCAAGCTCGCGCCGGAAATCGCGCTGCTGCCGATCGGCGCGTATCACCCGGAAAGTTTCCGCAAAGTCCACATGGGGCCGGATCAGGCGGTGCAGGCGTTCAAGGATTTAGGTGCGAAATGGTTTGTGCCGATGCACTACGGCACTTTCAAACTGTCGTTCGAGGATTTGTCCGAGCCGCCGCGCTGGCTGATGGAAATCGCGGCGGAAGAAAACCTGACGCGGCAGATAAAAATTCTCGACGAGGGCGTGCCGATGGTGTTCTGATTGGCAAAATTAAAGCGCCATGTTTGAATTTGAACTGCCCGAAAAATTCCGCCGCTTCGTTCCGCTCGCCGTTTGGCTGGTCGTCGCGCTCGTCATCATTTTCATTCCGTTAAAAATCATCGAATACGGCTATCTGCCCGGCGACGACGCGCTGCGGCATTGCGCGAAGGCCGTCAGCGGCAAGTCGTGGCCGGAAATCCTGGTGCTGGGGCCGACGTTCAAGATTGACCAGAGCATCGGCTGGCATGGCATTCTCGGCGCGGTGCATCAGGCGACCGGCTGGGACGCGGAAGCGCTGGTCATTTTTTCCGTCGTCGCGCTGTTCATCGCGGTGAACGCGGCGCTGCTGCCGTGGCTCAAGCGACCGGAGGCGTGGCTGGTCGCGCTGCTGGCGGCGATGATCGTCTCCGACCTGCCGCAGCGTTTCCTGCTCGGCCGTCCGTTCAACGTGACCATCGCCGCGCTGATGATCATTCTGTTCGTCACGCAAAAAAATAAACCGGCGCTGAAATTTTTTCTGGCGTTCGCGGGCATGATCACCGCCTGCACTTTTATCCACGGCGTGTGGTATCTCTGGCTGCTGCCGGTGGCGGCGTTTTTCTTTGCGGGTGAATTCCGCTGGGCGCTGCTCGTCGCGGGTGCATGGCTGGCGGGAACGGCGCTTTCCGCGCTGCTGACGGGACATCCGGCGGATTACGTTTCGCACGCGCTGATGATGGCGGTCAATGGCGTCGGCCAGCACCTGACCAACGTCACGCAGGTGACGGAACTCCAGCCGTTCGCGGGCGACATCCTGGCCGTCCTCATCGTCGGCGCGCTGGTGGCGCTGCGTTTGTTCACGAAGGCGAACCCCGTTTCACTCACGCGCAACCCGGCGTTCTGGCTGATGTGCGGCTGCTGGATTCTCGCTTTTCGCGTGAGCCGGTTTTGGGAAGACTGGGGCTGGCCGGCGCTGATGGTGTTGATCGTGACGGAGGTGGAATTTTTATTCGTCGCAAAATTCGCCGCCGATTCCTCGCGGCGATTGCTGCTAACAATTATTCTTGCGCTCACAACCTTTCTGGCCGTGACGAGCGATCTGGGTGGCCGCTACACGAAAAATCTGACGTGGCAATTTCTCTCGGTGGCCGAGCATCCCGAACTCGCCGGCTGGATGCCGGAAAAAGGCGGCATTTTGTATTCGCCCGACATGGGCATTTTTTACCAGACCTTCTACAAAAATCCGACCGCCGACTGGCGCTACATCCTCGGCTATGAACCGGCGCTGATGCCGGCGGAGGATTTTGAAACGTATAAGAGCATCATCTGGAACAACGGCGACGCCAAGGCCTACGCGCCGTGGGTGAACAAAATGAAAGCGGCGGACCGCCTTGTCATCCACGGCAACGGCAACGAACGTCCGAACCTGCCGCAGCTCGAATGGGATTACGGCGTGAGCGGCATCTGGATCGGGCGCACGCCAAGAACACAAATGCAGAATGGAGAATGAAGCAGGCGGAAACCGGCGAGTCTGAAAATTTGCTTCACACCGCCGGCTGCGATTTTCCTTCCCGGTCAAGCTGCCGCGCCAGCTCGAAATCTTTTTCCGTCAGCCCGCCCGCGTCGTGCGTGGTGAGCGCGAGCGTGACTTTGTTCCAGCGGATGTCCACGTCCGGGTGATGCTGCGCCTGCTCGGCGAGTTCGGCGACGGCGTTGACGAATTTCATCGCGGCGGGAAAATCCTTGAACGCAAACGTGCGCGAAATGATTTCGCCGTGGCGCGCCCATTGCGGCAGCGTCGAGAGCGCGAGGATGATTTTGGCCGGCTCCATTTTGACCTGGCCGGCGGCAAAAGTTTCCAGCGAGTCCAGGCTGACCTTCGACGCCTCGCGCAGCAGGCTAAAACCCGTTTGCAGCGACCAGACCCAAGCCAGCGCAAATAATCCGCCACCGATCAAAAGATTGCCCAAGACCACCGGATTATGCACCGTCGTGTCGCCGAACATCTGTCCGTAATACCGCATCATCATCTGAACAAACCAGAGCGTGACCAAGGCAAAGCCGACGACAGAAAGCACCAACTGTCCCGAGCCGGCCAGCTTCCGGCCGGCCAGCAGGGAACCGAGGCCGGGCGTGGCAAACTGGTTCAGCAAAACGGCATTGCGGGCCTGCGCGCGGCTAATTTTTTTTGGCGCAGAAGATGGTTTCATAAGCAATCATCAACGCGGCGAAGCCGATGGGAATGGTGAACAGCATGCCGATGCAGCACGCGCAGAAACCCGCCAGATTCACCAGCGAAATCAGGATGACCAGCCCAAAAACGAGCCACCAATGCTGGTTGACCATTTTCCAGCTCGCCTTCATGGCCGCGCCAAAATCCAGTTGCTTGTCGATGATCAACGGCAAAGTGAATTTCCAGCAGACCGAGAGATAGGTTGCCGGGATTGCGCAAACGAGGGCTACCGGCAGCGTCGCGAACACCAGTGACTTGATGGCGTCAATCGTCGCCTGATCCGGCACCGTGCCGGGATGCCAATTTTGGAACTGCCCCGCGAGCGGGATGAATTTTATGACCAACAAAATGACGAACGGAATCATGCACAATCCCACCAGCAGGCCGGTCACCAGCACGCCGAGAAACAACTGGCCGAAGGCGCGCCGGAAACCGGAAAAGATTTCGCCGGCCTCCGCCCGCTCGCCGCGATTCACCCGGATGAAAAGATAATACACGCCGCCCATCAGCGGACCGGAGCAAACGAAGTTTGCGATGGAAATCAGCGGTCCGATCACCGGAATGTTGGCCAGTCCGCCCACCACGCCTTCAATCAAAAGGTAAAGCAGCGTGCCGACAAACAGCACGCCCATGTTATTTTTCACCAGTTCCCAGCCCCGCGTGATGCAGCCGCCCAGGTCGAGTTCGTAATCGTTTTCCAAAAATTCGGCGGTGGATTTTGGCGGCGCAATCGTCGCGGGCGCGGACGATGGCGCGAACGCCGACGCAAATTCCGGGAACTGCGCCAGCGCGCGGAACTCCGCGTCGCTTTCCGCCTTCGCCTGCGACTGCGCGTTGAGCCGGCCCTCGGCGAGCCAGAGGCGCACATCCGCGTCCGTGACCGGGCCGTATTCCTTGCCGTCGCCGCCGATGATGAGGTAGTTCGCCATAAAGATGATTCTGTTGCTGCTGTTTCTAATTCATTGCTTGCGCTGAAGCAAGCTGCTTTGCCGCCAACACCAAAGCGTCACGAGCAGTGGGCGAAGGAACTTTGCCGCCGTTGCCGGGAACAAATCATCCGTCATTTCGGTTGAAAATATGTTTGATAACAAATTACGTCCACAATAGCTTTATTTTATTAAACACGACAGGCCACAAAAACTGCGGTCTAATAATTTTTAGTCCGATATGTACGCCTTCAAACACAAGCAAGTTTCTCCCGCGGCACTGGCGGTTGCTCTACTTATTTGTTCGGCTCTTTGGCTTGTCGGTGTTTGTGAGATGTTTACTAGCGGTTCCAAAGATGGATGGTCTTCGACACCTTTATTTTGGATGATGATACTTACGGTAACTCCTTTGCTTTGCATTGTTATCGGTGCCGCTTTGGTGATTATCCGTAAGCGATCAAAGTTTTCGTCGTTCGAGTGGTGGGCTTTGTTCGTAGCATTTTTCCCTGTCGCCGCTTTCACTTTGGTAGCAATCGAGATATTGTGTTATTTGATATGAATTGGCCTAACAGCTTGATAGACCGAAAAATTTCTTCACGCTGATTTTCGCTCACACATTCCGCACGAACATTTTTCCCGGCAACTGTTTCACCAGCCGCTTCATCTCCAAACCAAACAGCGCCACGCTCACCGTCGAGCTGGGCAGGCCGCTCGCGCGGATGATTTCGTCAATGCTTGCCTCGTCGCCCGCCGGAATCGCCGCGAAAATTTTCTGCTCGTTCGCGTTCAACTCCAGCGCGGGCAAAACGCCCGTCGCACTCGCGGTCGCCGGCTGATTGCTCGCGGGAAACAGATACTCGAACTCGCTCAAAATATCTTCCACGCCTTCGCAGAGCTTCGCGCCTTTTTTGATCAGATCGTGACATCCTTTGCTGCGCGGCGAATCAATCCGGCCCGGCACCGCAAAAATCTGCCGACCATATTCCGTCGCAAAATTCGCCGTGATGAGCGCGCCGCTGGACAGATTTGCCTCGACCACGACCGTGCCGAGCGTCATGCCCGCGACGATGCGGTTGCGAATGGGAAAAGTTTGCTTGTCCGCCGGCCGGTTGAAGGGAAATTGCGTGATGACCGCGCCGTTCGCCGCGATGCGCTCGAATAATTCCGCGTTTTCCGTTGGGAAAACCAGATTGATGCCGGTTCCCAAAACGGCAATCGTCCGGCCCTTGCCGCTCAACGCGCCCTGATGAGCTGCGGTATCAATGCCGCGCGCCCCGCCGCTGACCACGGTGACGCCGGTGTAGGCGAGTTGATACGCCAGCTTGCGCGCGGTCTCGATGCCGTAATGCGTGGTCATGCGCGAACCGACCATCGCCACGGCGTTTTTATCCTTCGCCGTCAGCCCACCCTTGACGTACAGCACGAGCGGCGGATCGTAAATCTCCCGCAGCGACGCCGGATAATGTTCATCGGACGAAATCAAGACGTGACAGCCGAAATCGGAAATGCGCTTCAATTCGCCCGCGAGGTCAATGGATTTTTCCCAGCCGGAAATTTTTTCCGCCGTGTCGTCGCCGATGTTCGGGACGCGCAGCAACTGTGATTTTGAAGCGGCAAGGATTTTGGGCGCGTCGCCGAAATGTTCCAGCAGCGAGCGGGCGCGTACCGGCCCGACGCCTTCGATGAGATTGAGCGCAATGAATGCTTCACGGGAGTCCATGCGATTTTTTAGCGGCTGCGGCGCGGGGCGGCAAGAATTTGTTTCGCGCTGGACTCAAATTTGCGTTGGGAATAGTGTTTCAACATGAAACGAAATGGCTTTGCTTTTGTTGTCACAGCCATTGTTATTGTCTTGGCTGCTGCTGCCGTTGCGTTCGTAACGTCGCGTCCAAAACCACAATATGTTTGTATCAACAATCTTCGTCCGTATCCACCGGAACAGTATGAGAAATGGAGAAAGGAAGAAGCGCAAGTTGGTGCTATAGTCACGAACGGATCGGCATTCTCAAATGCCATAGCAATTTTGGGAACAAATTTTATAACTTTTACAAACTGCTACAGGTTATATTTTGCTAATTTCAAATACACACTTCCGGGCAGGACAAATTCATCTAGTATTGCATTCCGGGTAGATGAGCAAATAAATGACCGAGGAACAGAAAGCGAGGTTCAGTTTATGCCCGATGGATACTATCTCTTTCCAAATTCATCAGAAACTTACGAAGAACAGAACGAAAAGAATTTATGGGTTTCCGCCAATGTGCCGAAAGGGACATCGTTTTCGAATACGGTGGCCATTTTGGGAACCAATTATACAACGATAGATTTTAATGGCATATTTTTTTACGCCAATTTCAAATGCAAACTTCCCAGTCTAGCAAATGTTACATTTCGAGTGGAAAGCAACAAAGTTGAATGGGCTCCAATGATGCCACCATCCATAACGCGATAAACACATTCCCAAGATTGCCTGCGCGATTACACGGCTTCCGGCTTTCCGGTTGACTTCGCGATTCGGACGTGACTCAATTTTGCCCGTTGAACCACATGGCCGCAAAACAATTTCACGACCAGCCAGCATGACCGCTTTTCAAAAGGGTTTCCGTGGATTGCTGGGAAGGCTGTTGGGCGGCAGCCGGGGCTGGTCAACCGCCCGCCCGCGACCTGGTCGCCAGCCGGATGCCAGAAAGACCGCCGTCCTTTTCCTGTCTCATGTGGTGAACGATGACGTCATCGCCGAATACCAAAAAATTTCCGGGGCGGTGAAGGAGTTTGCCCGGCCGCATTTTCTGCTGCACGTCCGGCCGGACACGCCGTTCGATGCGCGGCTGGCGGGCGAGGTCTATCCGTTCACGGATAAAATTTTGCGGGCGATGCGCTACGGGCCGTGGGTGGATTCGTTTGTTCCGGGCAGCGCGCATTTTCCGTTGCTGCACTTTTTTGCGGATCAAAACCACTATGAACAGTACTGGCTCATCGAGTTCGACGTGCGGTTTTCCGGCGACTGGCGGCGGTTTTTTGAATCGTTCCGCACGGTTGAGGCGGACTTCCTGACCTCCTGCATTCGCCGTCATGCCGACGAGCCGGACTGGTGCTGGTGGCCGAGCTTGAGCCATCCGAAAAAATTCATTCCGGAAACGAAGCGGCTCGGCTCGTTCAATCCCATCTACCGGATTTCCAACGCCGCCCTCAAGCACCTAAGCGAAAGCCATCGCGACGGCTGGGTCGGGCACTTTGAAGTATTAATTCCGACTCTGCTCGAGCAACAGGGTTTCAAGCTGGCCGATTTCGGCGGCCAGGGAAGTTTGGTCGCGCCCGACCGAAAAAATAAATTTTACACCGAGGGAGCGGACGGAACCATGCGGCCTTGCCCGTGCCATGCGGAAGCCGGGCCGCAGGCGGACAAATTGTATCACCCCATAAAAAGACTCTGAACCCGCTGGCGGCGCATTTTTGCGGGCTTCACTGCGCCGCGCCGTGAACCACTTCATCTTGACGGGAACGGACATAAGTTTATTTTCGGGGCATGAGAAAGATTTCGCTTTGGCTGTTTATTTTGATTTTCACCGTTTCACTCGCGCACGCGCAGGACGCGGGCACGCAGCAGCAGATTGATAAATTGTCCGGCCAGATCCAGGATTTGCTCGACGCCCAGGCGCAGCAGGGCAAACGGCTGGACGACCTGGCCAAGCAGATCAGCGACTTGAGCGACAAGGTCAGCACGCCCGCCGTCAACAACAGCGCCAGCGCGGATGATCTGAAGACGCTCGCCGCGCAGGTGCAGGAGATTGACAAGAAACGTCAGGACGACCGCGACCTGATTTTGAAGCAGATTGAAAATCTGGCCAAGTTGAGCGGCGGCGCGCCGACGGGTCACAAGGCCAAGCCGGTCGTGGACACGACAGCGACGACGAGCAGCGGAGACGATTCCGCGCCGGCGGTGCCGCAGAAAGGTTATGATTACACGATTGCGCCCGGCGACACGATCTCGGCCATCGCCAAGGCGTATCACGCGCAAGGCGTGAAGGTGTCGACGGCGCAAATCATCGCGGCCAATCCCAAAATAAATCCGAACGCGCTGATTGTCGGAAAGAAAATTTTTATTCCCGATGCGAATGCGAAATAAAAATGCGGCTTAATGCGATGTTAGGAGGCATACCGTGCGAATATGAATAGACCGGGCGGAATATCTATGGTCATTGGTAGTTTGATTGCCATTGCCGGATTGATTTGGCTAGTCAGGACGATCACTTTCGTCATGTATGCCACCAAAACTCAAGGAACGATTATTGAGATGGAGCGCAACACTACTACTCCCGCCACGATTAATGTGATGGGGCACATCACCACATCAAAAGGTGGTTTTACATACCATCCGATTTTTACGTTTTCAGATGATTCCGGTATTATTCACACCCAGCGCACATTTGCTGGTTCTTCCAGCCACACATTTCAGGTCGGTGACAAGGTGACGGTGCTTTATTATGTCTCAGAGCCGACGCGCTCGGAGATAGATTCGTTCCAGACTATTTGGCTTGGCCCACTGATAGCGATAGGCTTCGGCTTGCTTTTTGCCGGCTTTCATATTTTTTTCCAGTATTTTTTCGTCACACGAAAATCCAAACCTGTTGAGGACGTAAATGCCGTGTAGCTTTAACTTCAAAGTGCGACAAAAATTATGATGATAGCCAACAACGCGTATCCTCAAACATTACATGACTATGAAAACATTGATTATGGTTCTGTTCGCGACAGGCACAGTCATTTGGAGCAGCCTCGCCTTCTGCGGCGAGATTCAAGACGCAGCTCAAAATGGTGATATTGAAAAGGTGGAGGCGTTGCTGAAGAAGACGCCTGATTTGGTTTCCGACAGAGACAGTTGTGGACAGACTGCTTTGCATTGGGCTGTGAGTAGCAGGCAAAAGGAAATTGTGACTTTGCTTATAGCCGACAAGGCCGATGTCAATGCCAAGAGTAACAGCGGACAGACGCCCTTGCATTATGCGGTAGCATTTTGTTTTGGCGACACGAATATGGTGGATTTGTTATTGGTTAATAAGGCGGATGTTAATGCCAAAGATAACAGCGGCAAGACACCCCTGCACATGGCCGCATTATATGGCTTCAAGGACATCGCAGCCTTGTTGATAGCCAACAGAGCCGATGTAAACGCAAAGGATAACAATGGTCAAACGCCATTGGCGGCAGCATTAAATACGAACTCGCTGCCAAGATATTTGGTTGTCACTGCTGCGCCGGGCGATAAAGCCGTAGCGGATTTACTTCGCCAGAAGGATGGCAAAGAATGAGTTATAAAAAATTATTCCATGTTTTCTAACAAGTCGCCAGTGCCACGCGCCGGCTGCAATGCAGATTTTTAATTTGGCAGTTTCCAGTGGATGAACAGCACGCCCGCAGCGGCGATGAGACAGTAGAAGCCAAAAAATTTCCAGCGTCCGCCTTCCAGCCAGCGCGACAGCCATTTCAACGCGAGCAAGCCGGCGGCAAAACTGAAAATCATCCCAACCAGTCCCGGCAAAAAAAGGTGCAGTGCGGATTGATGATCGCTCAAGACGTGGTCTTGCAGCAGGCGCTTCGCTTCCTTGGCGATGATCGGCGGCGTCAAAACCACGGCGAGCGCGAAGCTGAACTCCTCCAGTTTCTGTTTCGGCAAACCTAGGATCAACCCGGTGGAAATGGTCGCGCCGGAACGCGAGAATCCGCGGAACGGCAGGCAAAGTCCCTGCACAAGGCCGATCCAGAAGGAATGTTGCGGCTGGATTTCCGCGTGGCGTGGCGATTTGTTTTCGCGCAGGCCGGCGTAGATGATTAAAACTCCGACCGCCGCCAGCGCGCCGGCGATGAGCGGGAGGTTGTTAAACAAATTTTCCACCTCGGCATGCGGCGTGCCGCGCATGAAAACTTTTTCGATGAGCACTTTCAGTCCCAAGCCGACGATGGCGGTACAGATTGTTGCGAGAATAATTTGGATGACGAACCACTGGAGCTGCGCCTTCGAGGCAAAGTAATCGCGCCGCCAGCCTTTCCAAAAATAGACGATCACGGCGAACATCGTGCCGGTGTGGAGCATGACGAGCAGCATCGTCATTTCCGGGCTGGACGGGTTCAGTCCCATAATTTTTTCCGCGACGATGACGTGGGCGGAACTGGAGACGGGCAGCAGTTCGGCCGTGCCCTGGATCAGCGCGAGGATCAGGATTTGAAAATAGCTCAACATATTTTTGGATTTTGCCCGAAGGCTTCCCGCAACACAATGCCGGCGACCCGCCGGAAAATCATTTGTTCGCGCCCCAGAAGGATTTCGCCTCTTCCGACCGCTGCTTGACTTTGAGCTGGCCCAGAATCGCGTGCCAGCCGATGTAAATCTTGTGCCACTGCGTCTCGAGGCCGCGCAGCGCGCCTTCGCTCATCTCGCTCAAATAGCGGAGCGACGGGGCGTTGGTGATGAGGCCGTGGATCTCCTCGCGCGTGGGCGACTGGACGTCAATGGCGGCAAAGATCAATTCCAGCTCCTGCACGATGATGCTCTTGATCTCCAGAAAATGGTTGTCGTCCGCCGGGCCGAATTTTTTGGCGCGGGCGAGCGAGATGAAGTGGTTGAATTGTTTCCAGCATTCGATGTGCGTCTCGATCTGGGTGACGAGCTGGTTGATTTCCTTGGAGGTCATGGGCGTGAACGGGTTGGCGTCGGCAGCAACGCGGTTTGCGGGAACAGAAAAATGACGGCGCCGCCGCGCAGTTCGCGGGCGGTGATGTGCAGGCTGCCAAATTGCAGGCTGATCTCGGCCAGCGGCATCTGCGCGGTGCGCGCCTCGCGGAACAAGCCGAGCACGTCACGGCCGATGTCGCGCAGGAGTTTTTGCGGATACGCCGAGGACACCGTCGAGGTGATGATGCAGCCGTTGCGGTCCACCGTGATGGTGCCGGTGGGCAACTGCTGCACGCCTGCGCGGCCGCGAAAAAATCGTTTTAAGAATCCCATGACGCAACCAGCTTTCGGCTTTTTTCCAATAAATTGCCAGTGACCTCCGCCGGCCAGCCGACGAGAAACAATCGTTCCTCGTGGCTTAACACCAGCACTTGACGTTCCATGTTCTGGCCGTTGACCTGCAAGACCGGGCCGGCTTCGAGGCGCTCACCCAGACGGCGGGCGGTGGCGGCGGCCTGGCGCGTCCACTGGACGAGCGGCGTTACGATCTGCGTGCCGATGGCTTCCGGCTCGCCCAGGCCCTCGGGCGGAATGGAAATGACAAACTCCGCGCCCTCGCGCGTGAGCAACGCCAGCTTCCACACCGTCTTGCGATGGGCAGACTGCTCGATGGATTCGGGCGTCGCGACACTGGCGTATTCATCAATGTCCTGCGCGGTTTCTAGGAGCAGGGCGTTGACCGGTTTGGTGATGGTGCGCTCGCGATCCGGCTCGGCGGGAAGATTTTCAAACGTGCCGGATTTCCAGGAGAGAATCCGGCGGAACGCCGCCTCGCCGCGCACGCCCTCGGCCTCGGCGTCTATCAATTCGCCATCTTGAATCCACAATTTCGACACCAGCGGCCCGCGTGTGATGCGCAGCACGGACGAACTGCGCGAAAGACATTCCATCTGGATGATGTCCATCAAACTTTTGCTCTGGATGCCGCGAAAACCGGGTTCGTCGTCGCGGCCGAGCAGCGATTCGAGACACTCGATGAACAATTTTGAGTTGCGCTGCATCTCCATTTTGATCCAGAACAAATCCACGCCCAGCGCGTAGGCGCGCGAGCGAAACTCCTCGTCCTCCAGCGCGCTCAGCACGACGGTGCGCAGTTCGGGATAGCGGCGGCGGACGATGGAAAGGATTTGCAAACCGTCAATGCGCGGCATCTTCAGATCGCAGATCAACAGGCGCACCGGCTCGGATTCCAGCAGTGACAACGCGCGTTTGCCGGTGTTGGCGGTGAGGATTTCCGGACGGCTGGGCAGGGCGGACAGCATCTCCCGGCTCAAGTCGAGCCAGTCATTGTCATCGTCGAGAATTAAAATTTTATGTCGTTTTTCCATGGCCGGCCCGCGTTACGGCTAACCTCATAACGGGCGAAACTCAAGTGTTAAAAATCCGGTTGCCCAATGTAAGCAAGCCGCGTTCCGCGCCACGAGATGATTTTTGGCCGCAAATCTGGACAAACAAAATCGCCCGCAGTCCCGTCGTGGGACAAAAACAGAAAAAAATCTTACTCAATCACCATGGCGTGGATTCTGCTGAATGGTTTCCTGTCCGTCACAGGTTGACGGCACAACTCGAAAAACGAACGTCATGTCGAACATGGTCAAATCCAGATTTGCCGGGCTGCTCCGCGGCATCCTGCGGCGGATGGATCCGCCGGAGGCGGTTCACGCACCCGCCGCGCGCCCGGTCGCCGCCGGCGCGCCCGTTGCCAACGCCGCCCCGACGGCCACCGTATCCGCGCCGCCGCCGTTCCTCGCAGCAAACCCGCCGCCGAACGCAAATGAGATTGCCGTGCCGCTCGCGCCCATCATCACCAGCCTGCCCATGGATTTGCGCGGAAAGACCATGACCGTCCCGCCGCCGGGCATGACCATCAATCTTCCGGTCGAAACCGTGACGACGCAACTCGCGTTCGGTGCGGTCAAAATCACCTTCGGCGAACTCCGCCAGCTTGCCCCCGGAATTTTTGCCAATTCCGGCGGCGAACTTGACAACAAAATGATCAGCCTGCCGCTCGGCGAAATTTTGCCGCGCCTCAATCCCGCACTGCTCGCACGCCGCTCCGGCCCAAAAGTGCAGGTGGCCGAGGACATCAACGGGCCGTTCGGCGGCCGCGGCAACGGCGTCGCCTTCACCACCCAACCGCTCAAGGCGCCCACGCCCACTGCGGCGCAGATTCCGCTGGCCGCTCCGCCAACCCCAAAGCCGACGCCCCCGCCTTTGCGCATAAATCAGCCAGTGGTTCCGCCCGCGCGCAACGCGCCGGTCGCCTTTACGCCGCCGCCAAATTTTCAGCGTTCCGTCACTCCGGCACCGGCAACACAAGGCGTTCGCCCGACAGCACCGACTCCGGTGATTCCTCCGATTTTCGTTGCGCCCATTTCCACATCCACGCCGGTGGTGCCACGTCCGGAACCGGAACCCCCGACGATTTTTGCCTCGCTGTGGGATCTGGCGGAACACTGGCCGGAGGAGTTGAAGAATGAAATTTCCCATTCCGCGCTCGCGAATCTCAGCGTGCCGCTCGCGGGCGAACTCGTTGCCGCGGGACTGAAACGCGGTCGCGTGACGATGACGTGGAAACAATTACGCACGCTGGCCAAACCGAGTTCACCCGTGTCGCCGAATGACACTTTGGAATTGAACCTGCCGTTGAAGATCATCGCGCCGATGTTTTTTGCGGCGCAGAAAAATGCGCAGCGGTCGCAGACGAAGTCCACCGTGTCGGCGGAAATCCCGGATTTGTTTTTTGGTTTTCCGCAGGCCGCGCCGGAGCCGCCAGCCAGCGCGCCCAAGCCCGCCGAGAAAAAATCCGGCGACTCGAATTTTTTTGTCTGGGAAAAAAACGGCGGGACGCCGAAGGCGGAGGAAAACATTTTTGCACCGCCGCCGGTGCCGCAGACGGATTTCATGAGCCGCCAGACACCGCCCAAGGAGGTGGTGGCACGCGCGGTCGCGCTGCCCGGCGTGGCTGGCGCGCTGGTGACGCTGCCGGATGGCTTGCGGGTGGCGGGCGAAGTGCCGGCAGAGTTCAACGCGGACACGCTCGCCGCGTTCATCCCGCAGATGTTTGAACGCATGAACCAGAGCGCGCGTGAGCTGCGGATGGGCGCGCTGAACAATGTCAGTTTCACGGTGGGCAACGTGCCCTGGCGGATCATCCGCGTGAACTCGGTGTATCTGGCGGCGTTTGGCTGCGCGGGCGAATCGTTGCCGGCGGCGCAGCTCGCCGCGCTCGCAGGCGAACTGGACCGGAAAAAAACTTAATAAATTTATGGCCATCATCAATCAAGCGACCAAGGAGTTGCAGGTAAAAATCGTATATTACGGCCCGGCGATGGGCGGCAAGACGACGAACCTTGTGCAAGTCCACGACCACGTCCAGACAACGATGGGCAACAAGGGCAAGCTGGTTTCGCTCGCGACGAGTTCCGACCGCACGCTGTTTTTTGATTTCCTGCCGATCGAGGCGATGACGATCAAGGGGTTCAAAACGAAGTTCCAACTTTACACCGTGCCCGGCCAGGTGATTTACAACACGACGCGGCAACTGGTTTTGCGCGGCGTGGACGGAATTGTTTTTGTGGCGGATTCGCAATACGAAAAAATGCCGGAGAACGTCGAGAGCTTTCAAAACCTCGTGGATAATTTGAATTCGCTCAAACTGAACCTCGCGGAGATTCCCTACGTCCTGCAATACAACAAGCGCGACCTGCCGAACGCCGCACCGACGGAATATTTGGATTATCTGCTCAACAATCGCGACGTGCAGGTGCCGTCCTTTCCGGGCACGGCGCACAAATGCGAGGGCGTCTTCGAGACGTTGAACATGATCACGCGGATGCTGCTCCAGAAATACATCAACCAGGGCACGCCGCAGACTGTCTGACATGGCCACGCTGCCACAACTCATCGAGGAGGATATTCAGCGGCTCGACGAGACGCTGCGGGACTTCAACGCGCAGACCGACGCGACCACGTCACTGGTCATAGACAAGGGCGGCTTCCTTATCGCACACCACGGTGACGACCGGCAGTTCGACCTCACGACCATCGGCGCGCTGGCGTCCGGCGCGTTCATGGCCAACCAGACGATCGCGGGGTTGGTGAATGAAAAAAAATTCGACAGCATCTACCAGCAGGGCGAAACGTTTTCCATGTTCGTCATCAACGTGGATGAACATTGCCTGCTGGCCGTCATCTTCCAGTCGCAATCCGGCGTGGGCGTGGTGAAATTTTACGCCGGTTTCGCCGTCAAACAGATCGCCCGGCAGCTCGCCCTCGCGCAGGAACGCAGTCCGGACGCGGGACTCGACCTGTCCGAATTGAACGCCACGAACCCGCAGGATTTTTTCCGTAAAAAAACAGCTTGAATGTCTGGGGGTGGGAAGGTCTACAATGGGTGGACATGGAAAAAGTATCCAATGAAGAACTGGATCGGCTGCTGCTGGCCATGGTGAAAAGTGCCGAGGGGATTTCCGACCTGCTGTTTGTCGCCGGCAAGCCGCCGCAGATTGAAGTGCATGGTGCGCTGGAGACCTCGGCGATTGAATTCCCCGAAAAAGTGCTGTCTGCTGAACGCACCGAAAGCCTCGCGCGCACAATCCTCAATGAAAATCCCAAGCTGTTGCGCGACCTGCAGGAGCATGGTTCCTGCGATTGCAGCTACGAACTGAAAAATTTCTGCCGGTTCCGCGTCAACATTTACCGGCAAAGCGGAAGTTTTGCGATGGTGCTGCGCCGACTCCAGCCGCTGGTTCCCTCCTTGGATATGCTCGGCCTAGCCCCGGTGTTCCATGAAATCGTCAAGGAAAAAACCGGGCTCATCTTCGTCACCGGTGGCTCGGGCAATGGCAAGACCACCACGCTGGCCGCACTGCTGAATGAAATCAATGCCACCGAAAAAGTCCACGTCGTTACGCTGGAAGATCCGGTTGAATTTCTGCACCCGCCGCTCAAGTCCACGTTCAGCCAGCGCGAACTGGGCCGCGATTTTTTTAATTTTCCCGACGGCCTGCGCGCCGCGCTGCGGCAGGCGCCGAAAGTGATTCTCGTCGGCGAAATCCGCGACCGCGAGACGATGGAGATCGCGCTGACCGCCGGCGAAACCGGCCATCTCGTTTTCAGCACGCTGCACACCATCAGCGCCGGCCAGACAATCAACCGCATTCTCGGTATGTTCACCAAGGATGAAGAACAGCAGGTGCGCGAACGCTTGGAAGGCACGTTGCGCTACATTGTCGGCCAGCGACTTGTGCCAAAAAAGCAGGGTGGCCGCCTGCTCGTCACGGAATTGATGGGCAGCAGCCTACGCACGCGGGAAGTCATTCAACAGGGTGAAAACGACAACCGCCGCCTGCACGACATCATCGAGGCCGGCTCAAGCAGCGGCTGGCACAGTTTTGAACAGTCCCTGCTCAAAGCTTACGAGGAAGATTTGGTCACCGAGGAGACCGCCCTGCTTTACTGTGTCAACAAACCGACGATGCGCCAGCGACTGGACATCTCCAACAGCCGCCGCCGCACAGCCAAACCGATTGACGCGGTCTCCATGATGGTCGTTCCGGCCGCCGATTCATCCACGACTCCGGTCGCCGCTTCCACAGCCGCTCCGGCAGTCAAACCGAAAGCGGCTACGGCGCATTAAGGATAATTAATTTCCCCCGTTGGAAATCAGTTTGCCGGTTTGCGCTTCGACAAGTTCCAGCTCGTTTTGGAGCTGTTGCGCCAGTTCGTCCACGGCGGGCTTGGCATAAAGTCCGACATGGTTGGTAGGAATGGTGATGACGCTGGAATCTTTCGCATAGCGGCGCAACGAAAGCCGCCGGTCTTCGCCGGCAGATTTGTTTTCGGCGCTGATGAACAACGTGATGGTCCCCGGATAGGGCTTCGGCTGATAGAAGCGGTTGGCGAAAAAATTCATGTTTGCTACAAAACGCCGATACCCCAGCCGCCAGCGTGCGCCACGGCCAAGTCCGCTGGCGCGAAGAATTCCCCACCGCAAAATGCGGACGGCGTCGCGCACGGTGTCGCGCGCCGGACAATATAATTTTTCCTTCCAGCCGGGCTGCCGCCAGCGCTGGATCGGATGGGACGTGTCGAGGAAAACCAGCAAGCCGACTGACCGGTTTTGTTGCACCAGCAGTTGTGCGATTTCCAGGGCGACCAGTCCGCCCATGCACGCGCCCGCCAGCAAGTAAGGCCCGGTGGGATCTTTGGCGATGATTTCCGGCAGATAACGGCGGGCCATCGCAGAAACGCTCATCAACGGCCAGCTTTCACCCTGTAGTCCGACCGATTGCAGGCCGTAAATCGGACGTCCCGGCAAGCGCCGCGTCAACAGTCCGTAAGAAGCCACATCGCCTTGCCCGTTGTGAATCAAAAATAGCGGTCTTCCGCCACCGCCAGCGCGCAGTTTCACCAGCGGGCTGGGCGACGGAATGACCGCGTGATCCACCAGCAACGCCGCAAGTTTTTCCACGGTGCTGTATTCCACCAAAGTCGAGGGCGGCAGCGGGACATGAAATAATTCCTCGATGCGCAGCAACACCTCGACCGATTTCAGAGACGATCCGCCCAGTTCAAAAAAATCATCGTTGCGCGCGATTGATGAAACGTGCAAGACGGATTCCCAGATTCGCGTCAACCGTATTTCCACCACGTCACGGGGGCGTTTGCTCCGGCTCAAACCATTTTTTTTTGCCGGTGCTGGCAACGGCAGCGCGCGGCGGTCAATTTTTCCGCCTGCCGTTTGCGGCAATTTTTCCAGCGCCACAAAATCGTTCGGGATCATGTATTCCGGCAATTGCGCGCGGAGCCCGCGCCGGAAATTCTGCGGCGACACGTCCGCGCCCGCGCGCGGGACGATGTAGGCGGCCAACCGTTTCTCGCCCGCCGCATCTTCACGCGCGATCACGACGGCTTCCTGCGCCAGTTCCGTCGCCAGCAACGCCGACTCCACTTCGCCCAAATCCACGCGCTGACCGCGGATTTTCACGAGCTGATCCACGCGACCCAGATGTTCGAGCGAACCGTCCGGAAGAAATTTTCCAAGGTCGTTCGAGATGAAAATGCGGAGATTCGGATTGCTTCCGTCAGTCAGAAATTTTTCCGCCGTCAATTCCGGCTGCCGCCAGTAACCCTGCCGCAGACGCGCGCTGCGGACGGCGATTATTCCTTCGCCGCCGTTTTTGACCGGCTCGTTTTTTTCGTCCAGCAGAAAAATCTGCACGCCGCGCACAGCATGGCCGGACGACACGCGTGGATTATTCAGCACCGTCTGCTTGTCTATTGTAAACGTGCTGATCATGCCCGTTTCGGTGGAGCTTAATGATTGCACGAGCCGGCAATTGCCCGGGCATCGCCGCCGGAACATTTCCACGTCGCCGCGCAAAACCGGTTCGCCGCCGAGCCGGATGAGCCGCAAAGTCCCGAAAGAATTTTTTCCGTCCGCCGCGCGCGCCAGATGCCGGAAAACCGTCGGCACGGAATGAAAAATCGTGATGCGTTCGCGCGGCAGCCAGTCCGCCAGCCGCTCGACACCCTGCGAGCGAACGTGAAACATTCCGAGCGCTGCGCCATTGAGCAGCGTGGCGAAGAGCGTTGCGCCCGACGCCGCCAGACCGCACGAAGTCAGCAGCGAAACGCGGTCGTCCGGCGTGAGGCCGATCAGTTCCGCGTAAATCTCCGCCTCATGCACAATGCCGCGATGATTTTGCCACAAACCCTTGGGCGCGCTGGTCGAGCCGGAAGTGAACATCAGCCACGCGCCAGCATCGGGAGAAATTTCCGGGAAATTTGCACACGGCAAATCGCTGGGAAAAATTTTATCAAGTTCGCGGATTTTTAATTTTTCAGACGCCAATGAATTCGCCAGCGCCAGATTTTTTTTATCGGCGAGCAACAATTTCACGCCGGAACTCGTGAGCATCGCGGCGAGTTGTTCTGGCGGGTGATTCGGGTCGAGCGCGAGATAAATTTTGTTCGCCTTGAGCGTGCCAAGGATGGCGGCGATCAGCGGCGCGTCATGTTCCATCAGCAGCGCGACCGGCTCGGAAATTTCGCCGAGTTGCGCAAAAATTTCCGCCGCGATGAAATTGGCATGCCGGTCAAGTTCCGCATAAGTCCATTGCCCGGCGGGCGCGCTGACAGCGATGCGCGCCGCGAACCGCGCGGCCGCCTGCGCAAACCGGCCGGTGATAGATTCGGATGACAGGGTTGCGCTCAACGGATTCAGTAGAAATTTTCAGCGGGAAACGAGCGCGGCGTAATCCAGTTTCATCTTCGCCGCGTAATGCTCGGCCCACGAATCTTTTTCTCCGAGCAAAAATTGATCGCCGTGCTTGTGATAGAGTGCAGGATTTTCCACGCCCGGCGGCACCTGATTTTTGTACAGTTCCTTCGCCGCGTTGATCAACCGTCGGCGCATCCGCACGATGGCCGCGTCCGACGCGCCAAGATGTTCCTGCGTGCGGTCGCAAATCGCACCCATGCTTTCCTGCATCGCGCCGTCCTGGATGGGCGTGGTGTTTTCCAAGCCGCTGAAATTGAAATTTTTCTGCCGCGCGCGATCCAGCAGATAATCATTCTCCGCGTTCGCGGCAAAACGATGTTTGCCCAGCGCATCCTCGGTGTCCGGCAGAAAACCGCTGGGCGCGACGCGATCCTTCCAGCCTTTTTGCTCGTCCTCGGACAATTCGCGCGTCGAAGACCAATGCGGTTCCCAGACCATCGTGTGTTCATCGTCGAGCGGCACCCAGATTTTGTCACGGTTTTTTCCGCCGTAACTCGGCACGCTCGTGTAAAACGGCAGCAGGAATTGCGTGACGCGCCAGTAAAATTTCCCGTCCGCCGCGTCCCGCCGCGCACCATACATCACGCCCACGTCCGTGTCCTGCACTTCGAGCAGCGGCTGCTTGTCCATGCGCGCGATGTTGCGATAATAATCAATGCCCGCCTTTTTTTCGGCGGCGGTGTCCTGCGATTTTGGATCAACCGCCAGATGCAAAAAACTCAAATGCGACGAATCGAAATCGCCCTCCATCGCCTGCAGCCAGTTGCACGCGCGCTGGTAGCGCAACGCCCCACGCCGCTGCGGTGCCACCAGCGCCCAGCCGAGTTCTGGCAACGGCGGCGGATTGTCGCGCTGCGGCCCCAGGTAAGTCCACACGATGCCGTTTTTTTCCACACATGGATAGGCCGTGATTTTAATTTGCTCGTTGAACTTGCTGCCCGGCGGTTCGTTTGGAACATCCACGCACTTGCCATCCACATCAAATTTCCAGCCGTGATAAAGACAGCGCAAACCGTTCTCCTCGTTGCGTCCAAAAAAAAGCGACGCGCAGCGATGCGGACAAACCTGGTCAACCAAACCGATCTTGCCGGCGGAATTTCGGAACGCGACCAAGTTTTCGCACAACAGCCGCACGCGCCGCGGCGCGCCGTCCGGCTCCGGCAAATCGGAGGATTGTAAAACGGGGATCCAATATTGCCGCATCAGTTTGCCCATTAACGTTCCGGGGCCGACGCGGGTGAGCAGTTGGTTTTCGGATTCAGTCATGCGCGCGATTTTTACGCAACCCGCAGAAAAAGTCGAGCGGCGTTGACGGCGCGTTGGCGGGATGGTTAGAGTCTGGTGCATATGAGTCTGACCGCCGACTACGGCTTCCGATTCCAGCGCCTGATTCTCGGCCGGCCCGCCGTTCGCCGGACGCAGCTTTACTGTGTGAGCCTCGCCAAGAGTGGAACCCATTCCATCTGCTCGATGTTTTCGCCGAATGTCGCCGCCCGCCATGAACCGCAAGCCACAAAAGTGATTGAAATGTTTTTTGACTGGCACGAACGTCGCATCCACGACGCCGAGTTGCGCAACTGGATTCGCACGCGCGACCGCGAACTGGCCTTGGAAGTGGATTCCTCATGGTTCAATGGGTTGATCCTCGATTTTCTAGCCAGTGAATTTCCGCGCGCCCGCTTTTTGCTGACAATCCGCGATTGTTACTCATGGGCGAACTCGGAATTTCGGCGCGTCCTTCACCGCCCCAGCCAAGAGTCGATACGGGTGAAGCTGCGGGAATTTTTATATGCACGCACCAGCGCTCCGCATTCACCGGAAGAACAGGTTTTGAAAGAAACCGGGCTTTACCCGCTCGCCGGCTATCTCGCCCGGTGGACGGCGCACAATGAAAAAGTGCTCGCCACCATTCCGTCAGAGCGTCTGCTCGTCGTCCGCACCGACCAGATCCGGCCACGCGCGTTTGAGGTCGCGGAGTTCGCCGGCCTGCCGCGCCACACTGTCCGGCTGGATCGCACCCATGAATACCGGAATCCAGTGCAGCGACAGATCATAACGGAAATTGACCCGGATTTTTTGGAGCAAAAAATCAAACAGCACTGCCGCCCGTTGATGCGCCGCTTTTTTCCGGAAATCAAAACGCTCGCCGACGCCAAGCTTTGAGGCCGCTCAACGCGCGCCATAGACCGCCTGCATCCGCGTGTAAAAAAGCCGGTCGCCCTCGCCGTGTTCCGGCAGGCCCAGCCCCGACATTTTCCAGCCGCCGAACGGCAGCGACACATCGACGCCCGCCGTCGCGGAATTGATTTTCAACATACCCGCCTGCGCTTCGGCCAGAAACTTTTCCTGTTGCTCAATTGAATCGCTGAACAGCGCGGCCACCAGACCGTGCCGGACACCGTTGCACAATTCCAGCGCGTGCTCAAAATTTTCTGCGCGCTGCACCACCAGCAGCGGACTCATCGTCTCTTCCTGCACGAGCGGATGGTTGGACTCATCGCAGTTGACGATGACCGGCTGCACGTAAGCGCCGCTTTTAACCCACGTTTCTTTGGCACGATCCGCGAAAAGAAATTCCACGCGCCGCGCCGCGCCAGATTTTTGCGCGGACAAAATTAACTTCAGTTGCTCGTCACGTTTGTCGGCGTGAATCACCGGGCCGATGTCCGTGGAATTTTCCAACGGATCGCCCCAGTTTAATTTTTCGGCGGCGATTTTCAACTCGCGCCAGAAATTTTCAAACTCCGTCACGCTCACAATCACGCGGCGATTTGCCGTGCAACGCTGTCCGGCAAAACCAAACGCGCCCCACGCGACTTGTGTCGCTGCGATTTTCAAATCCGCGTCATCCCAGACAATTGCGGCGTTGTTACCGCTCAATTCAGCCTGCAACGGCAAAAATTGTCGCGCGCAAATTTCCTGAATTGCAAAACCCGCATGCGCCGAACTCGTAATGGTAACGGCGCTGACATTTTCGTCCGCCACCAATTTTTGCGCCGTCGTGTGATCGCCGCTCAAAATTTGAACTGTGCCCGCCGGCACGCCGGATTCGCGCAATAATTTCAAAAGCACCTCTGAAATTTTTGCAGCCGCGGGCGCGGGTTTCCAGACGACGGTGTTTCCGTAAATCAGTGCGGGCGCAATTTTGCCGACGGGAATCGCGACCGGATTGTTCCACGGTGAAATGAGCGCGACAACGCCAAGCGGCTCATGGCGGACAAGTCCAGCCAGCTCGAGTTTTTGAAATTCAAACGCGTCGGCGCGTCGGATTACGTCGCGGACGTTTGCAGCGGCGCGCCGGACTTCTTCGATACCATGCGAAACGGGCTTGCCGATTTCGACCGCCATTTGCCGCGCCAAATCCGGCCCGGCGGCCTCCAATCGCGCGACGAACTTTTCTAGGATTTCACAACGCGGACTTAAATCTGTCCGCCGCCAGATTTTCCACGCGCTTTGCGCGGACAACGTTGCGGCGGCAATTTCATCCGCGCCAGCGACAGAAATCTCAAACAGGATTTTCCCCGTTTCGCGCGGCGAGCGGTGAATTAATTTTGCTGGCGCGTTTCCTTCCAGCCGCGACAGGATATCATTCACGGAAATAAATTCGACGCCACGTTCGGCCAGCCAGCGGCGCGTGGCGGCAGCGTAAATTGGGTCGTTGCTGGCGACGGCATCTTCGGTGATCAAAACTTGCAGGCCGCGTTCCAAACTTTCGGCGGCGATCGTGCGAACGCAAGTGTGCAGATGAACCCCGGCGAGAATGACGGCGTCGCACTTTATTTTTTTTAGCGCCGCGTCCAATTCGCCGCCAGCAAATCCGTTGAAGCCGCCTTTGTGGATGATAGTTTCGTTTGCGCGCGTTTGCAGCGGCTCGGGCGTTTTGTGTCCGTCGGTTCCAGCGACGCATTGCCAGCGATTTAATTTTTTCCAATGCGGCAGCCGCCGGTCGTCGTCGCGATGAACCGTCGTCCAGATGTGAATGATGGGAATTTGCCGCGTGCGGCCGCCGTTGAGCAATGCCGCCGCGCGGGAAATCAAACTGTCCGCCGCAGGTTGCATCCCGGCCACCGTAAGATAATCGTTCTGAAGATCAATCAACAGCAACGCGGGTTTCATGCAGCGATTTATTTTCTGCCGAGCGGAGGATTTGTTCCGCGACCTTGTCGGCCATGGCTTTCGTGCCGAGAATTTTGCAGCCATCTTCGGCGAGGTCGGCGGTGCGCCAGCCCGCGTGCCAAGTTTCGGCGAGGGCTTTTTCGATGAGCGTGGCGGCTTCATCCAACGCGAAACTTTCGCGCAGCAGCATGGCCAGCGAGAGGATTTGACCGGCAGGATTGGCGATGTCCGCCCCCGCAAGATCGTGGGCGCAACCATGATTGGTCTGATAAACACCATGTCCGCGCGGAGTAAAATTGCCGGAGAAAGTCACGCCGCGCGACGACACCAAAACACCGCAGATATCCGCGATGATGTCGCCAAAGAGGTTGGGCGCTACGATGACATCAAAGCGCGTGGGATTCTGGATCAGTTCGTAGGCGGCGAGGTCAATATTCATGAACTTTGCCTCGAGGCCGTGCTTGCGGGCGACGGCCATGCTCATGTCGCGCCACAGTGCCGTCACGGTCGGGACGCCGCCGTCCTTGACGATGACATAAAGATTGCCGCGCCGACTGGCCGCCGCGCGCGCCGCGACTTCGATGAGGCGATGCACTTCGCCTTCGCTGTAGCTGAACGAGTGTTCAGCGACGCGGCCTTTGTCCGTGGCGCGATCGCCCCACTGACCTTGATAAACGCCGCCGGTGTTGTCGCGCACGATGAGCATGTCCACGTCCTTCAAAAACTGCGGGGAAATTTTTCCGGCGCGCGCGAGTTCCGGTGACGGCACGACGGGAACGAATTTGCAGAACAGATCAAAACGCCGCCGCAGATCGTACACGTAGCGCCCGCCGCCGGGGCCGTTGAGGATCGCACCGCCGAGCTGGAAAACATCCGCGCAAAATTCCATCGTATCCTCCGGCAGCCACTGGCCGTGTTCCTTGATGGCATCTTCGCCGATCAGCCCGCCAAACCGCACCTCGAATTTCAGATTCAAGACTTGTTCCACGGATTTCAATACCTGCAACGCCGAGGCAATGACCGCCGGGCCAACGCCCGTCCCTTCAAGCACGCCAATAATTTGCCGGGAAACCGGCGCGGACTGCCGACCGGAACTTTCGGCGGCCAAAAAATTTATCAATCGCTGATGCTGGAAGACAGATGCCATGTGTTTAAGTTTTGCTTTCCCGATGATTTAGACCGCTTAATTTAACCGGCGGAGATTTTCTAGCGATTATTCTCCTTCAATAAAAGTAAAATGTTTGCTTCGTGTATGAATTGGCGGCGGCAGAGTCGGTGATTTTTTTCTGGTTTGACCGCCGACGCGGACGTAGGCTGGCAAAAATCTTTAAAAAAAATCAAAAATTATGGACATCGTCTTCAACTGCCCGAACTGCGACCAGGAAATGGCCGTGGATGAATCCGGTGCCGGTTCACAGATTGACTGCCCGTCCTGCGGCGAACCCATCACCATCCCGGCAAGCGGCAAAGTGACCACGGGTTCTTTGCCGGTAGTTACGCCTCCAGCATCGGCGGCATTCGTCAGCCCCATCGCCGCTTCTGCCGCCGCCAAGGTGCCGCTGCATTTGAAAGTGCCGGTGCGCGACAAGCCGAGCGAATCGCTGATTGACAAACCCAAGCCGCCGCTGGAGGTCGTCCAGAAAGGCGCGGGCAAACGACTGCGCATCCTGACCATCCGCCGCGCCGCATGCATCGAGTCCGGTCACGACCGGTTTGATGAGAAAGTTTCGGCGGCGCTGCACGAGATCGGCGAGCCGAACCTCGTCGGCATCCACACGATCAGTTACGAAATGTTTGATGTCGGCGTGCAGAAAATCATGACGGACTACGGCGTGCTGATTGTTTATCGGGGCTGATTGGTTTTGACTTGATGAAAAATGACCGCTACCGTTTCCCGCAAATGAATCGCCGGTCTGCTTTCTGGTTTTTGATGGTCGCCGTAATGGTGTTGCTGCCGCTGCGTTCGCCCGCGCCCCTGATCTATGTGCCGGGCGAGGGCTGGTATTACGAACCCTACGGCGAATCCGCCCAATGGCAGCGCACCCGCGCCAAGGATCAGTTGCAGGCGGCGGAGGATGCCTTTACGGCCAAGAATTATTCCGTCGCGCTCCGCGCCGCGCGCCGCGTTTTGCGCGTGTGGCCGTTTTCCGATTACGCCCCGCGCGCCGAGTATCTGGTCGGCCGCTGCATGGAAGTCAAAGGCAAAGATGAGGCGGCGTTCAATGCCTACCAGCACATCATCGAAAAATATCCCAAAAGCGCGGAATACAATGAAGTTCTTTGGCGGCAGTTCGCCATCGCCGACCGCTTCCTCAACGGCGAATGGTTCCGGCTATGGAACACAATTCCGATTTATTCCTCGATGGACGAGACCGCGAAACTTTACGACAAAATCGTCGCCAACGGCCCCTACAGCGAAGTCGCCCCGCACGCGCAATTGAACATCGGCGCTGCTCGCGAGAAACAGAGGGATTTTGCGAGCGCCGTCGCCGCCTACGACACCGCCGCCGACCGCTACAACGGCGAGCCATTGATTGCTGCGGATGCTATGTATCGCGCCGGCGTGGCCTGGCAAAAGCAGGCCGATACCGCCGAATATGATCAGAGCGCAGCGGCGCAGGCCATCGCCGCCTACACGGATTTCCAAGTCGTCTTCCCTGACGACCCACGCGTAGCCACCGCCCAAGACGCCATTGTCAAACTCAAGGCCGAACAGGTGCGCGGCAGTTTTGAGATCGCCAAATTTTACGAGAGCAACCACAAGTGGGCCGGCGCGATCATCTATTACAACGACGTGCTGCAGCTGGACGCCAACTCGCCGCTCGCCGCCCAAGCCCGCCAGCGCATCGAAATCCTGAAACCCCGGCTGCAGGCTGCGCCGCAAGGATAAGCCGCCATGCGCGTCTGGAAAGTTTTCCCCATTTTTTTTGCGCTACTGCTTGTCGGTTGCGCTGGCTACCATCTTGGTTCAGTCAACGGCGATGTGGCCGGGGAAAAAAGCGTGCAGATCATGCCGTTCGTCAACAACACCCTTCAGCCGCGCCTCAACGATGATATCACGCAGGCCTTGCGCGAACGGTTGCAATCCGACGGCACTTACCGGCTGGCGACCAGCGAGTCGGGCGACCTTATTGTCAGCGGCGTCATTCGCAACTACGACCGCGAGGGTCTGGGCTATTTGAACCAGGATTCTTCGACGATACAAAATTATCTTGTGACCGTAACGGTTCACGTCACGGTGCTCGACCGCGTTTCTGGAAAATTGCGGCTGGATCGCGATGTGAAAGGCCACACGCTGGTCAATGTCGGCCTGGACTTCGCGAGTTCCGAACGACAGGCTGCGCCACTGCTCGCCGCAAATCTGGCGCAAAACATCACCGAACTTTTGACCGAGGGCGCGTGGTGATTTTTTGGTAATTTTTCTGAAACCTTCCGGCGGCTTCGCCAGTCTGGACAACTGAACTGCAAAACAAACAACCAAACAACCATGAAAAAAATTATTACATTATCTGCTATCGTCGCGACGGCCCTGATTGCCGCGCCGCTCGCTATCAACGCCCAGGACGCGGCGACCACCAATTCCCCGTCCGTCACCACGCCCACTCCGGCCAAGAAACACGGGCTGTCCGTGCATGGCAAAGTGACAGCCGTTGACGCCACGGCCCAGACCATCACCGTCAAAGACCTGACCCTCAACGTCACCTCCACCACCAAGATTGTTAAGGACGGAAGTCCCGCCACGCTCGACGACATCAAGGTGGATGACGCCGTGCGAATCGCCTATAAAAAGGATAGTGCTGGCAAGCTCAACGCCACCTACATCCGCGATGGTGTGAAAAAGAAGACCGAATAAAACCGGCGGAAAAATCTCCACGAAGGCGGACGGCAACGTCCGCCTTTTTTATTTTTTACGCCACCAGCCGGTCATACGCTTGGGCTGCTGCGAGGACTCCGGCGAGGAATATTGCCGCACCAGCAGCTCGCTGCGCGCGCCTTCGAGTGCCATGCGTAATTCATCGTAGCTCAAAAAACGATCTGCCGGATTTTTGGCCAGCGCCCGCGACAGCGCATCGCTCGTGGCCTGCGAGATATGTTGCGCGCCTTCAACTTGGTTCGGCGGTGTCAACGGTGTCTGCACCTGCGCGAGGACAACCTCCTCCGGCGTCGGCGCGTCAAATGGCACATGGCCGGTGATGGCGTGATACAATGTCGCGCCGAGACTATACATATCCGACAAAAATGTTTCCGGCTCGCGCTTGATTTTTTCGGGCGCGACGTAATACGGCGTGCCGCGCGTGAATTCACCGGACTCCTGCTCGGCGTCCGTCTTGCGCGCGAGGCCGAAGTCCACCAGCTTCGGCTCGTGGTCGGCGTTGAACAAAATGTTTCCCGGTTTGATATCGCAGTGCAGCAAATCGTATTTCAAAGCCATGTCCAGCGCGGAGGCGATTTTGATGCCGACATCGAGCACTTGCAGTTCCGGCAACAGGCGCAGTTTGTCAATACGCGCGTCCAAACTGCCTTGGTCTGCAAGTTCCATCACGAGGTAACGTTCACCCTCCCATTCATCGAACGTGTAAATGTGTATGATGTTTGTGTGGTTCAGTTTTGCGCACGCGCGCGCTTCGAGGTAAAAACTTTCGAGCATCTTCGGCTCGTCGAGCAGTTCCTTCTTCATCAACTTCACGGCCACGAGCCGTTCGAGCGTCATGTCCCACGCGCGATAAACCGAACCCATGCCGCCTGAGGCGATTTTGCTGCGCAATTCAAATTGCCGCAGCCGCATCGGCATCATGATGGCGTGGCCGCACTTACTGCACGGCTGTGACGCCAGCGGCGGCAAATCGCCAGGGATGAACGTCTTTGCATCGCAGCCCGGACAGGTCACCATTTTTAACGGTCGGTCGCTCATGTTTAATGAAACCAACCTACCACGCCCGTCAAATTCGACAAGCGGGGAAAAATTTTGACAAACCGCCCAAATCTGCTATCTTAAGCGCGAATTGAAATGAACACCACGTTCACCAAACTGATGAAAACGCACGCGCCGGTCAATGGCTGTATTGCCATTTGGCTGCGCTGCTCCCGTCCTTTGGGCGTCGTGGGAATGAAATCTTGATTCACTAATCCAACAATTTTTCAAAACCCGCGATTGCCCAGGCAGTCGCGGGTTTTGTGCTTTTAACCATCAACCGAAAGAAAAAATATGAACGAAAACAATAAAAATAAAGTGACCGCCCAGTTCGCGCCGGAAACGCGGTTCACGTTGCCGACGGCGACGACCGCGCCGTTCCGCGCCAACTTGGAAAGCGAGTTCGAGCGGCTCAAAAACCGTTTGCTCGCCGAGACGCTCGACGAAGCCGAGCAGCCCGAACTCAACGCCCCGCTCCGCCGCGCCGCCAACGACGCCGCCGCGCTCGCGTGGGTGACGTTCTACCCGCTGCTCGTGTTCCCCGCGTTGTTCGATGAAAAGAGCCGCGCCGCCGTCCGCCAGACCGCGCGGCAGGCGCGCATCTACGCCAACAGCGCCGAAATCATCGCCGCATGAAAACGCGGATGATTCAAGTGACGGGTGATGAGTGAAAAGTGACGAGCGTGTATTCGCACGTCACTCGTCACCTGTCACTCATCACTGCTTGCGGAAATCTTCGGAGCGCGGACAGTTCCTCGCCGTGGAGTTTCAAGCGTCCGCTTGAGGCGACACTGTCCGCGTTCCTGGGCCGTTAAAAAATTATGTATCTCGCCACCAACAGTAAACTCCTAGAGCTACACGTTGACATCCGAAATCCCTGTTAATTTGCGCGGTGGTTTTCATGTAGGTTATGAACTTGTCTGCATCCTTATCACTTCGAAAAACTCGAATTCCAAGAGCAAAACCTCCAAATCCATTTTTACAAAGACCTATATTTGGCGGAATATTTGTATCATCAATATTTTCGTTTATCACATAAACTGGTGCAAATATTTTGATACTGGATGGCAGTCTAGAGAACTCTGGGTCTAAATTGTAAATTCTGTCGTCTTTGACTGGCCAGTTAAGTAGAAGTTTTACGCAATCTTCTCGAAGACCGGCGTCAACAGAAGTTTGGATTTCATGCACGCGCAGAATCACACCAAGCTGACATACAGCTTTAGCAGTTATGACCGATACAAAGGCACAACTAAATAATATAGCCTAGAAATATTTTCTCTTTTTGGAAATAGAAATCCATTTCGAAAGCATCCAGCCGAGGTGGATAATCCAAACCATCCAGACAATGAAGACAATTGGGAAAATTAATAACCCGTCAAATGAACCCCCAACGACTCACGATATTGGCATACGCGAGTAAGATAAGTAATAGAGCGAAAATCGCCCCTGAAAGCAGGAGTCTATTTTTATTCGTATGGGATTGTTCATTCATAAAACGGTCATCCCAATTATTTTTTAGTCGTAAAATTTATTTTTCCTCAACGCGCTGAATCCGCGCGCCGAGCTTCCGTAATTTCGCGTCCATCTTTTCGTAGCCGCGATCCAGATGATAAATGCGGTTCACCTGCGTCGCGCCCTTCGCCGCCAGCCCCGCGATCACCAGCGCCGCGCTCGCGCGCAGATCGCTCGCCATCACCGGCGCGCCGCTCAACGGTTTGCCGCCCTTCACGATCGCGCTCGGCCCTTCAATTTCAATTTCCGCGCCGAGCCGCGCCAGTTCGCTGACGTGCATGAAGCGCGATTCAAAAATCCGCTCCGTGATGATGCTGATGCCCGGCGCGAGCGCGAGCAGCGACATCATCTGCGCCTGCACGTCCGTCGGAAAACCGGAATACGGCAGCGTCGTCACGTCCACCGGCTTTAATTTTTTATTTCGGCGCGCGATTAAATTTGTTCCGCTGCGTTCGACGGAAACGCCCGCCTCGTTCAACTTGTCAATCACCGCGCGCAAATGGTCGGCGCGCGCGCCGCGCAAAGTCACTTCGCCATTCGTCGCGCCGGCGGCGATCAAAAAAGTCGCCGCCTCGATGCGGTCGGGAATCACTTCGTGTTCCGCGCCGTGCAATTTTTTCACGCCGTTGATCGTGATGGTCGGGCCGCCCGCGCCGGAAATGTCCGCGCCCATCGCGTTCAGAAAATTCGCCACGTCCACGACTTCCGGTTCGCACGCCGCGCTTTCGATGACCGTCACGCCGTCGGCCAAAGTTGCGGCCATCATGATGTTCGCCGTGCCCAAAACCGTCGGGCCGGCGCGGCCACCGAGAAACATGGAATTGCCGGTCAATCTCTTCGCCGTCGCGTCAATGTAGCCGCCCTCGATTTTTATGTTTGCCCCGAGTGCCTCAAAACCTTTCAGATGCAGATTGATCGGCCGCGCGCCGATGATGCAGCCGCCGGGCAAAGAAATCCGCGCCTTGTGCAACCGCGCGAGCAGCGGCCCGGCGATGCAAATCGAGCCGCGCATTTTGCGGACGAGATCGTAGTCGGCGTAGCCTTTGATTTTTTTGGCGTGGACGGTGACAGTGCCGCTTTCAAACCTCACCGTCGCGCCGAGCGATTGCAAAATCTGCACCATGAAGCGCGTGTCGCTCAAATCCGGCACGCGGTGAATGATGCATGGCTCATCCGTAAGCAACGTGGCCGCCAAGATTGGGAGCGCGGCATTTTTGCTGCCGCTGATTTCGACTTCGCCGTGCAACGGCACGCCGCCTTTGATTAAAAAACTTTCCATGAAATTATTTGTGAGCGGTTAAAATTCGGGCGCGCTGACTGTAATCTTCCTGCACGGCTTCGACAATCCACTTTTCATTTTCAAAAATCTTTTTTATTTCGTCTGCCTGACCGTCGCCGAATTCCAGCATGATTTTTCCGTCAGGCTTCAGGAACGGTTTTGCTTCCGTTGCGAGCCGCCGGTAAAAATCCAAGCCATCCGCGCCGCCGTCCAGTGCGCCGAGTGGATCAAAACCTTTCACTTCCGGATCGAGTGTTTCAATTTCGGCGGACGCGATGTAAG
>Ga0302266_10000234_pt1 | contig 57405 bp, 45 predicted proteins | sample III_Bog_E1_2_FD_194559 | JGI IMG/M metagenome (GOLD analysis project Ga0302266, IMG submission 194559) | Peat permafrost microbial communities from Stordalen Mire near Abisko, Sweden - III_Bog_E1_2 | ecosystem: Environmental > Terrestrial > Soil > Wetlands > Peat | place: Sweden: Abisko...
AGCACCTACGCACCATCACCGCCTATATCGTCTTCCCCACCTGGGCCGACCTTCTGGCAGCCATCGCCGACCCTAAGGCCCGGCCACCCTGAAAAAATCGGCCAAACCGGCCAATGAGAATCGCTGCAGAGCCGTCGACGTGCGCATTCATATGGTAACGTTGAAGCACGGTGCTGCAAGTTGACAGCTTGAATTTTTGTCAAAATTTCATCCAATAACCATCATCAAACTGCAATGTGTTGCTTGGCATGATCCGCGCCCATGTGAACCCAAAAAGATGGGAAGCCCCGATGCTGGAGGATTTGAACGCGGGTCTGATCGCGGGCTATAGCTTTATACCCGAACAACGCGGGCAGCGTTTGAGTTGGGTTGACGTTCAGAAAGCGCCGACCGGAGAGGATGGCGAACAGTTTCGTTGGTTGCACCTGAATCTAGCCATGCAGCCGGTTCGGCGGTGGTTGGAAGCCAGCTCTGGTTTGCCTGAGTCCGCAATTGAGGCGATGCTGGATGCCGATCCGCATTACCATGTGGTGTCTACCGGGCAGGGTTTTTTGCTGTCTTTGAATGACGTGATTTTGGGCGAGACCGAAAAGACTCGCGAGAATACTGGCTTGGTGGCCATTTGGGTTGATCGCGGGCAGATGATCACCATTCGCCGATGGCCGATGCTGTGTACCGATCGGCTGATTAAAAAGGTCGATGGTGATTACGCGCCAGAATCCAGTATCAATTTATTTCTGCGGCTGTTTGATCAGATCGTCGATACGTTCCGAAAGCGCGTTGTGCATCTTCGAGTTGAGGTCGATAAGGCCGAGGATCGGATGTTAGCCGGGCATACCAGCGGCCTGCGTTCCCATCTGGCTGGGTTGCGTCGGGAAGCGGTGGCCATGCACCGCCGGATCGTACCCGAATTTCACGGCATCACGCAATTAACAGCACGCTTGCCGGCCTGGGTAACAGAAGATGAGCAAGCTTTCTTTCGTCAGGTCGCCGACGAGGTTGGATCGCTGATCAATGATATTCGTTCAGCTCAGGAGAGAACAAAAGTTCTTCAAGATGAATATGCCGCAATGATTGCAGAAGAAACTAATAATAATCTATTTGTTCTGTCTATTGTGACGGTGATCATGTTGCCGATGACATTTGTTACCGGATATTTTGGGATGAATACGTCGAGCTTACCTCTGACGAGTCCTGATGGGTGGGGTTCGATAGCGTCTAGTGCCATTATTGTAATCGTTGGGGTGGCAACAGCGGCATTGCTACGTTATATGTTGCTACGGAATCGTCGAGACCGATGATTTTTTGTTTTTGAGACGGGTTGCGATAACTTTGGTGAAGTCAGGGCGGGTCTGATACCGGCGAGCCGTGATGCCGACGCACCGTTATCTTTTTCGAGGGACAGAGTGAGTTTCCCGCTTGACAGTTGGGCGCAGTAAGAGATAAAAAACGTCACCGTCGCGAGACGTGGGGACGTAGGCCGTTTTAGGTTGAGTTGGGGGCGGCAGGACTTCCCCGGCGGTGTGTCGGTTTCTTTTCGATGTTGAGTGTGTGGCGCCCAGATTTCTGTGGCGCCTTTTTTTTGCGTTCAGTGGCGGGCTTGAGCCATGTTGGCTCGCTCCCAGGAATAACTCTCCAGTCCTATCCGAGCGTCGATGGGGCTGCCCCCTCGTGCGTCCAAAATCCGATCCTGTAATAAGGAATCACTCTATGATTAAGGATTCAATTCGGCGCCCCACTTGCGCCGCGACCATCAATGGTATCCGCGCTCCACTGACTTCTTTTGAGGTTGAAAGCAATAATCATTTTGCGGCGGATACTTGGGAATGCTCGCTGGCGCTAGCCAGCCTGCCGCCAGGACTGGGATTAGACTTTTGGGCCAATCAAGCGCCCATTACCGTTCAAATTTTTGCGGGCTTGGACAGCGATCCCACCACCAGCCTTATTTTGGGTGATGCCGATCACGCAACTCTCGATGCCGCGACCGGCGAAGTTCGCCTTTCGGGTCGGGATAAGACCGCATTATTTTTAGAAGCGCGAACCACAGATAAGTTCCCCGATCACAGCGCCAGTGACATTGTAACGCAGTTTGCCAATAATCATAGCATGCAAGCACAAGTTACGGCGATTCAGAGTCGGGTTGGTCAACAAGATCAGCAAGAATATGCCAAATTAACTAGCGAGCAAACCGAATGGTCTATTTTAACATATTTGGCAGAAAATGCTGGATTTGATCTGTTTGTGGTGGGTAATACGCTCTACTTTCAGCCTCCCAACAGTTCCAATGAACAGCCCTATGTCGTGACATATGTTCCATCGAAAACCGGAAAGATGGCTTATGGCTCAGTCGTAACGCTTCAGTGTCAGCGATCTCTTGCTTTGGCTTCGGACGTTGCGGTTCAGGTGACGTCGTGGAATGCTCGGTTGGGGCAGATCATCACCGGCCAAGCGCACGCGAGCAAAAACGGTTCAGAAAGCGGAGCCGTCCAGACCTATAACTTCCGTGAACCAGGATTGAACCAAGAACAGGCGCAAAAATTGGCCCAACGGAAGCTGCTGGAAATTTGCAAGCAGGAACGGACGATTTGTTGGACGGAACCCGCCAATTTAGCCCTAACACCCCGAACACAGGTTCGGCTTCAAGGAACCGGGACAGCGTGGGATCAGCTTTATGTGATCGACCGCATTCAAAGAAGAATGAGCTTTTCCGGCGGTTTTACCATGAGTGTCCAAGCAACTGCGTCTTCTTCACCGTCTAATTCCACCTAATGTCATCATCATAGACGCTATTTATTATAGCGTTGTTTGTAACGGCGGGCAAATCTAGTGAAATACTAGGCCGCTGATGGCTTTCTGCATCCAAGTGAGGCCTTCATGTTTTGCACTATTTCCAATACTATTCCGAATGATTCTGACTATTCATGCCGCACACGACGCTTGGACTTGTTAACACGGGTTCTCGAAGGTCGGCTTTATGACGGCTTGCGCTATGCCTTTGGCGACGAGAAATCCGAATCCGGCGAGTATATCCCGATTCGCGATCGTCGCCCGGCCATCCGCTACAACCTGTCTCGCATTGTGGTGTCGGATTCCGTGTCCCTGCTGTTCAGCGAGGGGCATTTTCCAATGGTCGATTGTCCCGACGCGGCAACACGGGATGCGCTGCTGGTCTTGATCAAAGATTGTCGACTGAATGCGATCATGCTGGAGGCGGCCTTGATCGGCTCGGTCGGCTCGGTGGTGCTGTGGTTGCGGCTGTTGCGCAACCGGGTTTACATCCAACCTCTACCCACTCTCTATCTGACCCCGACCTTCGATCCCGAGGCCCCGGATCGCCTGTTGTCGGTGTGCGAACAATACAAGGTTCCGGGGCAGGCCCTGATCGAGCGAGGCTATGCCCTTTCCGAGGATGACGCCCGCACAGTGTTTTGGTTTCGCCGGGACTGGGACAGTGTTGCCGAGACTTGGTACCAGCCCTGGCCCGTGCGTGGGGCAATAACGGACCCAAAAGTGGATGAAACTCGGACGGTGGTCCATAATTTGGGGTTCGTGCCGATGGTGTGGGTGCGGAACCTGCCCGGCGGTGATGAAATCGATGGAGCCTGTACCTTTGAAGCCGCCATCGATAGCCAGATCGAGATTGACTATCAACTGTCCCAGGCCGGGCGCGGGCTGAAATACAGCTCGGACCCAACCCTTTTAATCAAAGAACCGGCGATGGGCGGCGGTGCTTTGGTCAAAGGCGGTGGCAATGCCATCGTGGTCGACAAGGATGGCGACGCCCGGATGCTGGAAATCGGCGGCAGCGCGGCTTCGGCGGTGGTTGATTACTGTCGGGCGTTGCGCGAGTTAGCCTTAGAAACAGTGGGTGGAAATCGCACCAGTGCCGACAAGATCAGCGCGGCACAATCGGGGCGAGCCATGGAGCTGATGAACCAGTCGTTGATCTGGCTGGCAGACAAGCTACGAATCTCGTATGGCGAAGGTGCTTTGCTTGATTTGCTGCGGATGATTGTTGCCATCTCGCGACAACACCCCTTGAATGATCGAGCCGGCCATCCGGTCGGGCCGTTATCCATCACGGCTCCCCTGAGCCTGAAATGGCCGCACTGGTACGCGCCCACGGCCTCTGATCGTCAGTCCGACGCCACCACCCTGAAAACATTGGGTGAATCCGGTCATTTGTCCCGTGAGACGGCGGTCAAGTCCATTGCTGCCGACTACGACATTGAAGATATCCCGGCCGAATTGGCCCGGATTGCCGCCGATGCCCAGGCGACAGGTCCATTGTCCCAGGCTCCATCGAACGGCGCGACCTCGGCGGCAAATGCTGCTGATTCCTAAACCCTATCACATCTTTACCAACAGAGGTACGTCATGACGACAACTCCGACCATCCCAGATGATTCAGCTCCTGCCACCATCGGTTATGTTCGTGGCTTGATCGAAGCCGCGATGCGGCAACGCGACAAAGCGAGCCAGGACGCCAGCCAACCGAGCAATGACAGCTCGGCTTCGGCGCCCGAGTCCAAGAAAACCGGCGATGACGGTGAATTGTCCGACACCGCCAAAACCCGAATCATCAATAGCGAACTGAAAGCCGAAGCGGTCAAAGCGGGATTGATGGATTTGGATTTTCTGAAACTGATTGACCGTTCGAAATTGCGGGTCACGAAGGATGGGGTCAGCGGCATTGAAAGCGCCCTGGCGGATCTGAAAGCCAGTAAACCCAGTCTGTTCGAAACCGCCAGCACCAGCAGTGCTTCGACTGCCCCGAAGGCTGGGGTTGCTGAACGGTTCGATGCCACCAAAGCCACAGCGGCTCAAATCGCAGAGCGGTTGGCGCAATTGTCTGGACGTAGAGGGGTATAGAAATCCCCTTGCGGTTGACGCCGTCGAACCAGAAGGTTCGCCGGCGTTGCCGTTATTGACAAGGCAGCAGGAAAATCGTTTGATCGCTATCTGTATGAAGGTGTTAATAGGATGGGCTTGGTGCTCTTCAATCGACTGCGGTTTTTTCATCGATGATGAATTTTGAAGATCTCAATCAGAATAAAATAACAAGCAAAGGTCATAAAGATGAAAAGCCGTGGCCGTATCTTTTGGTTTCTTCTATTCTTTTTTGTTATGCTGATGGCTTCTCCACGGGATTGCGATACAGATGGTTATCATCGGTCGTCTTTAGCTTTAACCGTGGCTGTCCAGATTGCTGAAGGGCTGATTTCTCCGGCCAATGACTGGGGGGCGTCGATGGCGAAAACGCCGGAATGGCTTCAGCCCGCATGCCAAGATGGTACGGGAGCAACATTATCTTTGTTCCAGTGTTCGAGCCTGAGTTCTGGCGAACTCGAACAGGACGGATGTCCGAAGTTCGAGATCAAGCGATGCTGGGTTTTGACCGCCCAAGAGAGCCTCTTGAGTAATCCTAAGCTGTTAGGCGCGATTATCGATGGCATAAGCCACCCTTGCCAATATCTCTCGCGGCGGGGTGACTCGGATACACTTGAAGATGTCTCTTTGGAGACCATTAAGACATATATTACGTATTATTTAGAGGCAAAGTGTAATATTAGTTTTGATAATTTTCCCGATATTGTGGTTATTCGCTTTGAAAATCAGCAAAGAAAGATAATTTGGCAATTTGTATTGAATTCAGGTGAATTACCTAAATTTGGAGGCAAGCGAGCATCTTTTGGTATGCTCCGCACAGCAGCATATATAGCTGCAAATCTTAATAGATTTATCAATGATGATACTGAAATACATAAATTATCATGTAATGATAGTGATGGTGATATGCTTCTAATATATTCTTGTTTAAGTATTAGTTATGGGCAAATTGAAATAAACAATTGTCCAAATGGAGTCATCGGGCGCTGTTGGATATTAGTCGCTGAGATGTTTTTGCTCGGTAATAATAAAGATTTGGTAGCAACTATTGATGCCGTTGCACATCCTTGCAAATATATTCCAAATTTAGAATTAATTAATAAATTGAAAAAAATAAATTCATGGGATATATTTAGATATAATTTCCGTTATGAAGACGCAAAATGTGACACTAATTTTAATAATTTTCCTGATATGGTTGTTATTAATTTTGAGAATGAGTACGGACATATCGTTTGGCAATTTATCAAGATGCCAAGCCCATGATGACGGCTAAAATAACAACTAATGGAGTTAAAAATGCCTGAGCATAGAACGCCAGTCCTGATCATTCATACGGTTTGCTCTAGTACAGTTTCAGATAATGTAGTTGGGCACTACTATGTTGAGTTGATTGATGCTAATGGACAACGAATTGTGGCGGGTCTGATGCCAGATATAGAGGGGGGAAATCCATTTCCTCAGGCAGGTCATATTGAATATTCAGATGATAATGAGACTCATTCAAAGAAAAGTGTTGACAGATATTTATACAAAGAGAACTCAGAATCATCTGACCCAATCCCTCTGACTCAAAAGCAATATGACGATGCCAAGCAGTATATTGATCGCTCCATAGCTGTAAAACCAATGTATTCTGCTCTCACACAAAATTGCGTGGACTTTACTGTTGGGGTTTTGCAGGCTGCTTGTCTCTCATCTGAAATTGGAGATTATTTAACGCGGTCGCAGCCCTCTGAAATGACGGGTGCTAATATATACAGAAGGCTTGGATATAGTTTGGGTTCTGGTGATTCCGCAATCGAAATGGATACGACAGTTGCAAAGGATATGATTTACGGTCTCCTGGGTTATTGTCCGGCAACGCCAGAATTAATCCCGTGGCATGAGGAAGAAAAGCCTTCGGGCCAGACGGCTCCGACGAATGTCCTAGCCAACCCGACCAGTCATCACCCGCCGTCGTCGGACCTAACGGATATGACGATCGATGGGTGGACTTACGAGGATTTCTCTGGGAGATGGCTCAAGAGGACAGTGGGGTCGGACCCGGATGGTTTTCCGAACGGGACAGTTCAGTATGCTGACAAGGCGACATCCAAGACCTTGAATCGGCTTCGGGCGTCCCGATTGGCTGACAAACCGACCCCCGATGCGAAGACGCCCCCGGCTGAGACTTCCGCGCCAGCCTCCGAGGTTCCCAAGGACGGAGCCTATGGGCCTGTGCACGACCAGCATTCGGCGGTGTCTCCGACGGAGGGGCCGAGGCTGCCGATCCAACCGTCTGGGGACGTCGAGGTCGGTTCATCCGAGCCAACCCGAAAAATAGAACCAACGATGGCGGTGGCCTCGAATCAAAACGAGGCAAAGGTGCTAGCCAGCGCGCCTCGGCCCCTCAATCTTTCGGCGCTCGAAACGCCATCAACCCCCACGCTCTCTCCAAATGCGGATAATGCCCCCGATCCGTCAGCGTCCCGATCCCATGAAAACATCACCAAGACCCTTTCGGTCCCGTTTCCTCTTAATGAGCAAACGGGCTCGGCGGCTTTGGCTCCACAGGAGCCAATCTTGGGGCAAACCCCGGTCTCTCGCCCCCAGTCTCCGACCGAAAACGCGCCGCCGCCCCACAGCCTCGATTCGATCCGATCCGAGTTCCAATCCGATGCCGTGCCGGTTGTGGCATCGCCCAAAAGCCCTGAATTGGTCGCGCCTCCTTTGCCAACCGCTCAAGAGCCGCCCGCCGCGACGCCGCCGGTCGAGCCCGTGGCCAAACACAGCAACGACGATGTGCGGGCGGTGGTTCAACAGATGGTGCTGGGGCTTTTGCAAGAGCATGAGCAGCGGATCGTCAAGCGTAGCCAAGAGTTGATATTGGGAGCCTTGCAAGAATATGAGCAAGCGAAAATCCAACAACCGCATGATTTCAGTCAAGATGAACTGCGGATCATCATCCGAGCGGTACTTGACCATCTCAACGATCTGGCGGATCGACCGGCGACAGGGCGATCCGGCTTTGATGGTCGGATGAGCAAACAATTCGTCAGTACTTATAATCCGCGTGGCCTGAGATGGTGACGTAAAAATCAATTCTACACAGTTGCAGATTGCTTGTTCCGCGCCCGGTTTTCCGAGGCGTTTTTTTTATGTCGAGGAGACCCTGTCATGAGTATATCGGCTCTTTCTATCGGTGCCAGCCTGATCTCGGCCCTTCCGCCGGCGTTGCTGCCAACCACACCGTCGGGTACGTTGGTTCTTGGGGATTTCGTCTTCCAGGATTACGAAATTCCAACGAAAATCACATGGGGCGATCAGCAGAAGACTCATGTGTTCTCGTACCCCGGTGGTTTGCGAAATATTGAATCGTTGGGGTCGGAACCCTTACCGATCCGGTGGGATGGACGGTTTCAGGGCGCGACGGCGATGACTCGCGCTCGACGGCTTGATGTCTTGTGTCGCTCGGGTCAATCCTTGCCCCTCACATGGGGGAGCCTGTCCTTTCAGGTTCTGGTGACCCAATTCAAGGTCAATCAAGAGCGCGACTGGCAACTTCCCTACAGCATCGAATGCTTGGTGGTGGCGGCTCCCATTGGGCTCCCCAGCGGGTCATTGACCGCCGCTCCGGCAACAGTGGTGCTCGGCGATGCGGAAACGGCGGTGGGGTTGGGAAGCAGCGTCAATAGCCCCACTCTGACGGCGGCCCTGTCGGTTGTGCAGCAAGCCGCTTCGGCGGTCCAGGTCTGCGTGACGTCGGTGGCCAGTGGGGCGGGGAGTTTGGGGCAATCCACCGGGCAACTTCAATCCGCGCTGAGGGTGGCGTCTGGGCTGGCGGGGCCGGTTGCCGCCTCTGCGGATAGCGAGATCGCGGCGATAATCAGCGGAGGGCTGGCCGGTGTTGTTTCTGGAGCCGTGGGGCCAGCCAATGCTTCGGCGTTGTTGGCCACGGTTTCGGCGCTTCAGCAGGCCAACGCCGCTCGGTTGATTCAGGGATTGTTGGGACGGATGACCAAAAATCTCAAGGAGGTGACGTCATGACCACAAAAACACGCACAATTTCAGTTGCCGGTGCCACGCTCTACCACGTCGCCGCTCAGTATTTGGGTGATGCCAGTCAATGGAACCGGATCGCCAGTTTAAATGGCTTGGCAGATCCTTGGTTACCGCCGGGTGTTCTGACCCTTAAATTGCCGCCGGTCTCGGCAACCGCCGGGAATGGGGGAATTTTAGGATACTGAATTTTGCTTCCGGAAAGTCAAAGAGGTATGGAGGTGGGATGTTATACCCTCGAGCCTTGATGGTGACTCATCAAGGCTGCCCTCAGACGCCGGGCGGGCGCATCCGCGCCCTTGGCTTCGCGTCCACGAGGACGCGGGGCCGCCGTCGCGGCCCGAGGACCGGCGATGTGTCAGTATCAGGGCTCGCCGGTATCATCCATCGCCGGTATCACACCGGCCGAACTCGTAGCCCCAATGCCGACGGGTCGTCGTTGTCCGTGCGAACGGCGGCGAGCAAGAAATCCTCGAGGGCGGTGATGGTCGTGTCGTCGCGATAGACGCGATGGCGGTTGTCGAGAATTTTCGCGGTCAGGGCCGCTCGCCACGCATGGTCCCAGGCCAGGGCGACGGCGACGCCGACATATTGGTCGACGCTGTCGACGATGGTGCCGGTCACCCCGAGCCGGCCGAGGATGGCCGCAGTGTGGCGGCTCCGCATCAGCGTGCCGGGCATGGTGACCATCGGCAGCGCCTGGATCAGGCAATCCAGCGTCGACTGGCCGCCCGACCAGCCAATGGTGTCGAGCACGACATCGGCGAGGCCGACCGCCGAAATGAAGCGGTCCGGGTCGAGCGAAGGTAGCACGACGCAATGGTCCTCGGCCTTCAGGCCATGGGCGGCGAAGGCCCGTTGCAGCCGCCGCCAGAACTGCTCGGTGACATGGCGGCTGCGGGCGTACTCGATGAAGACGAACTGGCAATCGCTGACCTCGAGGGCGATGCGGGCAAACACCTGATCGTACTGGGGCAGATACTTGTACAGCGCCTGCCCGGACCAGTAGACAGTGGCCGACGGCCGCAACCCTAGCTCGGCCCGGCCGAGCGGCACCGGCCGCCAGTCGGCCGGTTCATACCAGATCGCCAGATTGGGTAACCGGACCAGCCGCTCGGTGTAATGGTCCTGTCCGTTCTGCGGCTCCATCAGGTCGCTGCTCAGGAAATAGTCGATGGTCGGCATGCCGCTGGTCTCGGGGTGGCCCCAGGCCATGCATTGGGTCGGCGCCAGCCGCTGCGCCGCCAGTTGCGTCGCCACCGCATCCATGCCAATTTCCGGATAGAGCAGCACATGGGGCGCGTCGGCGCCGATGGCGTCGCGCCACGCCGGCCCAGGCCGGCGGCCCATGACAAACTTGTCGCAGAGCGCTGCCGCGCGCAGGGTCGCCGCATCCTGCATGCCGCCGGTGTGGTAGCCGAAGACCTGGAACCGCTGGCGGTCCAGGCGGGCGAGCCAGCCGCAGATCAGCAGCTTCCAAATAGTATGCTCGAGGAAGAAGCCGCTGACGATGCCGACCCTGACCTTTTCGTCCGGAGCCGGCGGCGCTGCCAGCGGCACGGGCGGCGCCAGCTCGGCCATGATCCGGCAGACCAGCGAGCCGTAGAGGCTTTGCAGCGCCCGGTCATCGTATCCCTGGTAGGGCAAGAAGAACGGCTGGTTGGTGCCGACGCTGGCGGCAAGAGAGGAGGCCATGGACGGTATCCTTGAGCGGTAACGGGGCAGGTCGGTGGACGCTTTGGCGGTCGAAATCCTCGGCCAGTGCCCGCAGGTGGACTTCGTAGGCGACCCGGCGGCGCCTGACTTCGGCTTCGTCCTGGTACAGGATTGGCAGTTGGGCCATGCACAGGGCAAACCGAGCCTCGCCATAGTCGGGCGCCAGCACCAGCGCCGCTTCGTAGCAGCGGGCCGCCTCTTCCACCCGGTTTTCGATGAGTAGGGCGCAGCCGAGATTGTACCAAGCCATCGGTGCGTCCGGTTTCAGACGGAGAGCCGTGCGGTAGCAGGTCTCGGCTTCGGCGAGCCGGCCAAGCTCCTGCAGCACCGCACCGAGGTTGTTGCAAGTGTCAGCATGGTCGGGCTGGCAGCGCAGCGCCGCCCGATAGCAGGCTTCAGCCTCTTGCGGGCGGCACAGGCCGACCAGTGTGTTGCCGAGATTGTAATGGGCCTTGGCATAATCCGGCCACAGACGCAGCGCCTCGCGGTAGCAGGGTTCCGCCTCGGCGAACCGGCCCAGTCCTTCGAACGCACCGCCGAGGTTGTAGTGCGCCTCGGCCAGTTCCGGGTTCAGAGTGGCCGCCGTGCGGTAGTGATCGATCGCGGCATCCAGCTGGCCGAGGTCGCGCAGGGCATTGCCCAAGTTGATGTGGATTTCCGGGGAGTCCGGCCTCAGCTCGAGGGCCGTCCGAAAGTGCGCGGCGGCGTCTTCTACCCGGCCAAGGTCTCGCAGCGCGTTGCCCATGTTGTTGTGGTAGGGCGCCATCCCCGGCCGCAGCCGGATTGCCATGCCGATGTGAGCCAGCGCAAGGTCCAGTCGCCCGGCCAGATAGGCGATGAAGCCGAGCAGATGCAGGCTGTCGGCATGATCGGGGGCGACCGCCAGAATTTGGTCGAAGATCGCTTTGGCATGGGCGATTAGACCTGAATCCAGGTAGCCGAGCCCGGCCTGGAATGCTTGGTCGATCGCAACCTCTTCTGCTGGCGCCGCTGCCGGCTGTGGAGCAGACATTTTCACGCTCCCTCAAAAACGCACGCCCGATTGGGGCGTTCAGGCCATCCAACTGGAATACAGGAATAATTCCAGTCGCTACCCGCAAATAGTCGTGCGCGGTCCGGCGGGAATTCCATCATTCTTGATCCAGTTTATCGACGACCCAGTCCTCTTTTCTCACGCGACAGGGCGGATTTTCCTGCGCCGGCCATCGCGAAAAACCGAAAATCATACCATCGAGCCTTGATGGTGACTCATCAAGGCTGCCCTCAGACGCCGGGCGGGCGCCTCCGCGCCCTTGGCTTCGCGTCCACGAGGACGCGGGGCCGCCGTCGCGGCCCGAGGACCGGCGATGTGTCAATGTCAGGGCTCGCCGGTATCATAATCGGGCCTTGATGGTGACTCATCAAGGTTGCCCTCAGACGCCGGGCGGGCGCATCCGCGCCCTTGGCTTCGCGTCCACGAGGACGCGGGGTCGCCGTCGCGGCCCGAGGACCGGCGATGTGTCAGTGTCAGGGCCGGTATCAGCCGGAACGCTGAGGTGAGCGGGGGGGGCGGCCCACAGAGGCGCTAGGATGAGGCCCTTCGTGGGCTCTGCCCATCCCCGTCAAGGGCCAGCCGGGTCAAGGTGACGCCCTGGGTCGCGAGAAGGTCCGCAAAAGAAGCGCTGCGGAGGAACTCATACTCAACCCGTCGTTGGTCCGTTACCGGGTCGATCCGGCGCAAAATCGGATCCGGCAGGCCCGGATGGCACATGACCAAAGGCGGAGGAGCGGAATGGGTTTCGGGGGTCGCCGGATCAAGAAATCGGGCCATCAATTCGGCAAAGGGAACCCGGTTGGAAAAGTCATAAATACCGCGAAACCCACCATTAGCCGGCAAATGGTGCTGTTTGATCAATCGGGCCAAGCCGCTGCCAAGCCGGTCGATGACCAGCGCCTTGGTGGTGGCGACTCCTCGATGAAGAATCGCGGGCAGGGGTTCCCGGCAATCCCGCAGATAGCTACCAGGCAGGGCCTTGGCCATGGCCACTACCGCGTCACGAACCACCGGCAACAGGTGAACATGCTGGTGACCGTCGAGAAAAGCCGGAGGCGCTCCAAAAACGGTGATGAACAACGCCACCTGACGGGCGATCTCGGCGCTGATCTCGTCCGGGTCAAGGCCGCCGGTCAAGGCGAGGCGCATCAAACGGCCAAGCGGCGGCAAACGGCCCTCGGGTGCCAATCGCGGCATGGGGCCCGTCGGTTGGTGATCGGTCAGGGTCAAATGCAAGCCGACATCAATCCGGTCGGCCCAAGGCCGCAGCCAGTCGGCATGATCGATCCAAAACGGCGACACCGTCATGCAGCCGGTGGCCGAAAGCCGACCGCAGGCGACCAAATCGAGGATGGCACGACTGACGCCCGGTGCCAGAGCATAGTCGTCGGCGCACAGAATCACGGGTTGGGTCATGCCTTAAGCACCAAGGTTGCGCCTTCCCGCGCGGCGACGGTTCCCGGCAGCAGCGCCCTGGCTTCAGCTTCGATTCGGTCCATGATGAGATCGTCATGATCGGGTTCATGATGGAACAGCACCAACCGACCGACTCGAGCCTCCTGCGCCAGGCGCACACCCTCTCGCCAAGTCGAGTGGCCCCAGCCAGTCCGGCGGGCATATTCCTCATCGGTATAGGTGGCGTCGTAGATTAACAGATCGGCGCCTTCGGCCAGTGCCAGGATGTTGGCGTCAAGGCGGCCTGGTATGTGCTCGGTGTCCGTGACATAGGCAACCGCGTGTCCTCCGTACTCAATCCGATAGCCGGTGGCACCATCGGGATGATTAAGGCGCGTGGTTCTCACGTCAACCCCTCCCTCCAGGCTGAAACTTTCGCCGGGATTGAAGTCATGAAAATCGAGGTTGCAGCCCATGGTTTGGAGCGGCACCGGAAATAAAGGCCGCTCCATCTGTCGGGCCAAAACCGACCGGATGTTGGTATGTCCATCAAGATGACCGGCCATCACCAAAAAGCGGAAGCCGGGCTGAAAGGCCGGCCCGAAAAAAGGAAAGCCGCTGATATGGTCCAGGTGGGTATGACTGAGCAGCAGGGTGGCGCGTTGAACGCCGTCCGCCTGAAACCGTTGGCCCAATAGACGCAATCCTGTGCCAGCATCCAACACGATTCGCGTCTCATCGGTCCGGAGTTCGATGCAACTGGTGTTGCCGCCAAACCGCATGTGAGAGGCCATCGGACACGGGATGGTGCCGCGAACGCCCCAAAAGGTTACGGAAAACCCCATTTGCCTGCCTGTCGGGTCCAGTCCACCAGCGATTCGACGCCGCAATCGGCGTCTTGCCCAGTTTCATTTTATCACGCTTGATTCGGAAAGCCGTGATGAACATCACATCTAAAACGGCCTGTTGGAGGCTTTACCTCATCGGCACCTGGGAGGGGGACGCTCCCCCGGCTTTTGTAGGGCTCCGTCCTACACCCGCAAGGAGGCCCCGCCTCCTTTGACCTCATGACGCTATGGCTAAAACATCGTGAGTTCAAAGGACCGACTGGCCCTTTGCGCATGTGGGCAGAGTCCACGAAAACCTGATCTCAGACCATCGAGCCTTGATGCTGACTCATCAAGGCTGCCCTCAGACGCCGGGCGGGCGCATCCGCGCCCTTGGCTTCGCGTCCACGAGGACGCGGGGCCGCCGTCGCGGCCCGAGGACCGGCGATGTGTCAGTATCAGGGCTCGCCGGTATCAGACCATCGAGCCTTGATGCTGAATCAAGGCTGCCCTCAGACGCCGGGCGGGCGCATCCGCGCCCTCCAGAGTCACATGGGGACTTCGCGCGCGTCCGCGCGCGGGGCCGCCGTCGCCGCCCAAGGACCGGCGATGGTATCATTATGAGGGCTCGCCGGTATCACCCCTCAACCCAGGCAATACGCAACATATTGGTGCTGCCTGGTGTGCCAAACGGAACGCCCGCCGTGATCACCAAACGCTGACCGGGCTCGGCGAAGCCATCCAGATAGGCGATTCGGCAGGCTTTGATCACCATTTCCGTGACGCTGGTAACGTCGGTGGTCAGAACCGTATGGGTGCCGTAGGCCAATACCAGCCGGCGTGCCGTTTCCATTCGCGAAGTTAGGCATAAAATCGGCACATCCGGGCGCTCCCGCGCTGCCCGCAAGGTGGTCGAGCCTGAAGTGGTGTAGGTGACAATGGCGGCGGCTCCGATGGTGTGTGCCACCTGACGGGCCGCCGCCGTGATGGCGTCGGCGGCGGTTTGGCGTGGGTCGGGATGCTGTGCCACCAGGATCGTCCGATAGGTCGGATCATGTTCGACCCGATGGGCGATGCGATCCATCATCGATACGGCTTCGAGAGGATATTGCCCCGAAGCGGTTTCTGCCGAAAGCATGACGGCATCGGCACCGTCATAAACGGCGGTGGCTACGTCCGACGCTTCGGCCCGAGTCGGTGTGGGCGCGCTGATCATGGATTCCAGCATCTGGGTGGCCACAATCACCGGCTTTCCGGCCTTGCGAGCCTGCCGGACGATATTCTTTTGCAGGCTCGGCACGTCTTCGGCGGGCATTTCGACGCCCAAATCTCCCCGAGCCACCATCAAGCCATCCGAAAGCTCGATGATTTGGTCCAAGTGCTCGATAGCTTGGGGTTTTTCCAGTTTCGAGAGCAGCGCCGCGCGGCCTGCAATCAAGCGTCTCGCCTCGGCGACGTCTTCGGCACGCTGGACAAAGGACAGCGCCACCCAATCGACGCCATGATTAAGCGCAAAAGCCAAGTCGGCCTGATCCTTGGCGGTCAAGGCCGACAGTGGCAACACCACGTTGGGAACATTCACGCCCTTGCGGTTGGACAGCCGACCGCCGACCACCACTTTGGTTTCAGCAAAGTCGGCGCCGCACGCCTCGACTCGCAACCGGACCTTGCCGTCATCCAACAGCAGATCCGTTCCCGAGACCAAAGCCGCGAAAATCTCCGGGTGGGGCAGGCCTACGCGGGTTACGTCGCCGGGCTCGGTGGACAAATCCAGCCGGAAAGGCCGTCCAGGGTGAAGCTCGATGGGGCCATGAGCGAAGGTGGCGATTCGCAGCTTTGGGCCTTGCAGATCGGCCATAATCGCCACGGGTCGGCTCACCTGATCCTCCAGCGCCCGAATCGCCTCGATCCGCGCGAGATGATCGTCGTGGCTGCCATGGCTGAAGTTGAGTCGGAAGACATCGACTCCGGCTCTGAACAGGGCTTCGATCATCTCAGGTGTCGAGCTGGACGGGCCCAGGGTGGCGACGATCTTGGTCTGGCGATAGCGGCGAAAAGGATGGTAATCGGGCTTCATGGCGTCTTACCTGCCGAATGGCGCGAAATTCGTTGATGATTGGAAAACAGGCGGCCCTTTTGCGTGGTGCTTTCGACGAGTGGCGAAGGCAGGGGGCAAACGGGTCGCTGCCGCTATTGTCCGCCAGACCGCCGGTTACGTCCAGTCCTTGCGTTTTCAGGACATCAAGACGTCATGATGGGCGCCGCCTTATACCATCGAGCCTTGATGTTGCCCCATCAAGGCCGCCCTCAGACGCCGGGCCACCGTCGCGGCCCGATACCGGCGATGTGTCAGTATCAGGGCTCGCCGGTATTATACCATCGAGCCTTGATGTTGCCCCATCAAGGCCGCCCTCAGACGCCGGGCGGGCGCATCCGCGCCCTTGGCTTCGCGCGCATGGGCGCGCGGGGCCGTCGTCGCGGCCCGATACCGGCAGTGTGTCATCGTTATAGCTCGCCGGTATCAGACATTGAATGCGCCGCAGCATAGAAGAGTGGTTCCGCTGCGCGTCCTAGGGTACAGTTCCCTCATGATGCCGATGCGCAACCGGGGCGGTGTCGCCGCCATTCATTCCAAAGCGATGAGGCCGGGGTCTTGGCCGACGCCGGGCGCGGAGTCGCGCCTCAGTTTTGTTGCGGCAGACACGCCCGACGCCCAAGCCGCGTGGACTCGTTTGGTTCAGCGATACGGTAGCGTTCCCCTGGAGCAAGCCAGCGCCGTCGTGGCATTGGGGGGCGACGGTTTTTTGCTGGAAACCCTGCATCGGACCCTGAGCCAAACCCAGTCCTCATCCCCGCCTTTGCCGGTGTTCGGCATGAATCTCGGCAGCGTCGGCTTCATGCTCAACAAATATGGCGAGGACGATTTAGGCGGGCGCGTGGTTAAGGCGCTGCCGGTGACGTTGCATCCGCTGCGGATGGTGGCGATTCGTACCAACGGCGAGCGCATCGAGGCTTTAGCTATCAACGAGGTCTCGTTGCTGCGTGAAACCCGGCAGGCGGCCAAACTGCGCATCCTGGTGAATGATGTGGAGCGGTTGTCCCAATTGATCTGCGACGGGGTGTTGATGGCCACCCCTGCCGGCAGCACGGCCTATAATTTTTCCGCTCATGGCCCCATCGTGCCGTTGAACGCTGGCGTGCTGGCCCTGACGCCGATCAGCGCCTTCCGCCCCCGACGTTGGCGCGGCGCCCTGCTTCCCCACACCGCCCGCATCGGCATCGAGATGCTGGAATCCGCCAAGCGGCCCGTCAGTGCCGTTGCCGATCACGTAGAAGTGCGGGAGGTCGAGCGGGTCGAGGTGACCGAAGATCGCGACACCGTACTAACGCTGCTGTTCGATCCTGAATTCACTCTGGAAGAACGGATTTTAAAAGAGCAGTTTCAGCCTTAAGGCTTGTGTCCTGTATTGACCGCGTCATACCGGCGAGCCCTGATGCTGACACATCGCCGGTCCTCGGGCCGCGACGGCGGCCCCGCGCGCCCATGCGCGCGAAGCCAAATCCCATAGGCGCTAAGAGAGTCTCGATCCTTTCGTTTTCGCAGGGCGCTATCTTGCGCCCGCAAGGAGGCGCAGCCTCCTTGACCTCATGACGGTATGGGGAAAACACCACAGGTTCAAAAAGCCGACCGGCCCCTTGCGGGTGTGGGCGGGGCCCACGAACTCAAGGGCGCTCCTACCTCTCTGCGGCCTCGCGCACCGTTTTGCGGGCGATTTCAACCACCGTTGCCGCATCCGTTCCCTTAAACCCAGTCTGAGCAAAATCAGGACGACCACCGCCGCCCGAACCAAGCTGGCGGGCAATGTCGCGAGCCAAGTCACCCGCCTTCAGGCCGCGCTTGACCGCCTCGGCCCCCGCCCCGATCAAAATGCTGCCGCGCCCTTCGGCCTCGGTGATCAGCACGAAAACACCGTTGGCATGCTCATTCCGCAGATTGTCCAGGGCTTGCTTTAGCAAGTTCGGGTCCGCTCCGGGCACCAGCTTGACCTGGATGAGGACGCCGGCCACGGTCTCGGCCCCGTCCAGCAGGGAGTCGGCGCCTTTGCCGGTCAGGGCTTGACGTGAGAGCTGTTCCTTATCCTTGGCCAGCTTTTTCAGGTCTTCGGTCAATTGAGCGATTCGGGCGGGCAATTGCTCGGCTGGGATATTCAACGCCGAGGCCGAAGCCGCCAACAGGTCGCGCAGCTCACGCCCCCGAGACACGGCGGCGCGATGAGTGACAGCTTCGATTCGCCGCACCCCGGCCCCGACGCTTTGCTCCGCCACAATCACGAAGCTTCCGATCTCGCCGGTTCTGGCGACGTGATTCCCGCCGCATAGCTCCAGACTGACCGTTGGAACTTCGACCACCCGCACGGTTTCGCCGTAATTCTCGGAGAAGAACGCCATTGCGCCCCGCGCCACGGCTTCGGCGTAGGGAACGTCGAGTTGCTTGGTCACCGGGTGATCTTCGAGAATCCACCCGTTGACCCGGTCTTCAATGCGCGCCAGCTCGTCGGCGGTCAACGCCCGAGACGCCGCAAAATCGAATCGCAATCGATCTGGAGCCACCAGCGAGCCCATCTGGCGCGCACCCGGATCAACGATCTCGTGCAAGGCCGCATGGAGCAAATGAGTCGCGGTGTGGTGGGCGGCTTTGGCTTGACGCCGGCTCCGATCCACTTCGGCCACGAGCAGAGGCTCTGTCGCCAAATCCTCGGCATTGCCTCGCAGCCAGCGGGCGGCATGAACCACGCCGACGTCGATTCGCCGCACCTCGTCCACCGCCAATTCCACCGTCTTTCCGACCAAACGGCCCTGGTCGGTCTGCTCGCCGCCGCCTTCGATGTAGAAGGGGGTGCGGTCCAGAATGAGGTCAACGCCGCCATCGGCTCGAGTCCGATAGCGTAGCACCCGCACATCTAACGATGCGAAATCATAGCCGGCAAAACCGCCATCGCTGCCTTCACCCACCGGGCTCCAGCCGCCAGCATCGTAAAAGTCCTGGGCCGCCTTGGACCGGGACCGCTGCCGCTCCAACTCTTGATCGAAGCCGGTGCTGTCGACTTCCATCTCTTGCTGTTCAGCCAAAATGCGAGTCAGGTCAACCGGGAAGCCATAGGTGTCATAAAGCTGGAATGCGGCCGGACCGCTGATGACGCGCGATCCCGAGCCCCGTGTTTCTTCGACCACCCGTGTAAAGGTGATCAGGCCACGATCCAACGTCCGGAAGAATTTGGCTTCTTCGTCGCGAATGGTCGCCTGGATGGTGGCCATGCGCTCGGCTGGAATCGCGTAGGCGCCGGTGGTGGCCACCACCGTTGGCACCAGCGTGTAGAGCCACGGCTCCTTCATGCCCAACTGATCGCCATGCAGAACCGCCCGACGGAGGATCCGGCGCAGGACATAACCGCGCCCGACCCGGTCGAACTCACCGCCGTCGTTCAGCACGAAGGTCAGGCCCCGGATATGGTCGGCCACCACACACATGGCCGGGGCATCGGTGCCCGCAAAGTCGCGCCCGGTTCGTTCGCAGACTTCGGTGATGATCGGCATGAACAGGTCGGTGTGGAAGACGTTGGTCTTGCCCTGAAGAATGGCCGAGATGCGCTCCAACCCCATGCCCGTATCGACGCTTCTCATGGGCAACGGCTGCATCGAGCCGTCTTCCTGGCGGTCGAACTCCATAAACACGAGGTTCCAGAATTCCAGATACCGATCCGTCGGGCCACCGACCACATCAGGGCCAAAGGATTCGCCCTGATCAATATACAGCTCGGTGCACGGGCCGCACGGGCCGGTTGGCCCCATGGACCAGAAATTCTCTTCATCGCCCTTGGCGATATCGCCCAGACGCACAATTCGGCTGTCGGGCAAGCCGGCGATTTTTTTCCACAGCCCCCAAGATTCGTCGTCGTCCTTATACACGGCGGCGTAAATCCGTGATGTATCCACGCCATAATCCCGCGTGACCAAATCCCAGGCGTAGGAAATCGCTTCTTCTTTGTAATAATCGCCGAACGACCAGTTGCCCAGCATCTCGAACCAAGTGTGGTGGCGTCCATCCTTGCCCACCGCATCGAGATCATTGTGCTTGCCGCCGACCCGCATGCAGGGTTGGCACGACAAGGCGCGGGTATAGGACCGCTTTTCCCGTCCGAGCAAAGCGTCTTTAAACTGGTTCATGCCGGCGTTGGTGAACAGCAACGTCGGGTCATTGGCCGGAATGATGTTGCCGGGCTTGACCAACGTGTGTCCGCGCGCCTGGAAAAAATCGAGGAAACGGCTTCGAATATCAGACGCTCTCATGACCGGCCTTACTCCAAGATGCACGTCAACGCCACCCTGGGAACCGGCCCGGCCACCAACGTCCCAGACGTTCAGCCTGGCCGCACACGCTTTCCCATCGGGCCGACGATAGCCGCCTGATTGGGCGATTGCCACAGAATAGAGAAACAGGGGGTGACGGAGCCCAAGGCAACCGCTTTATATCGGGGTCTCGTACCATCGAGCTTTAATGTTGACCCATTTAAAGCGGCCCTCAGACGCCGGGCGGGCGCCTCCGCGCCCTTGGCTTCGCGCGCATGGGCGCGCGGGGCCGCCGTCGCGGCCCGATACCGGCGATGTGTCAGTATCAGGGCTCGCCGGTATCAGACGCCGGGCGGGCGCATCCGCGCCCTTGGCTTCGCGCTCATGGGCGCGCGGGGCCGCCGTCGCGGCCCGAGGACCGGCGATGTGTCAGCATCAGGGCTCGCCGGTATCAGAAACGAGCAGGCGTTCGGGGGTTATTCCGGTGCCGCCGCAACCTGAGCTTGGCGGAAGGCGCGACGGGTCTTCGGCGCGATCTCCGGCGGCGACATCTCGCCGCAGCGGCGCGGCTCCAGCGTCTTGGCGCTGTTCCAGTCGAGTTCCGCCAAATGGTTCCAGACCCGGCAGACATAGGCGTGAGACTGACGGGGCGAGCCGCCCTGATAGCGTGCCACCGCCCGTGACCAATTCCCGGTTTGGCTCCGCAACCGAAGGAGCATCTGCCCAGCGTACCAGATGTTGGCGCGCGGATCCATCATCTTGTCCAGCGAGTGGAACGCGCTGCGATGATAGCGAACCGAAAGTTGCATGCAGCCGACATAGGCGTCGTTCCGCACGCCACCGCCAGCAGTCTCCAGCCGATGCACGGCCTCGTCCCGGCTGTGGGCGACCAAAGACCGCTCTCCGAACGACAAGGCGTTGGGCTGCGGAACTCCATCCACCCCGCTTTCCACCAAGGAGATGGCGAGAAGCAAGCCATTGGGAATGTGAAGCTGCCGTTCGACCACCGAAGTGTTCGTGTGGCAGTCATTCTCGCTTGCCTTTGCCGGCGATACCAGCAGCTGAGAAAGTCCGAGCCCAAGAGTCAGGGCAACTAGGCCGCCGGCCACTGGCCGCGCTCGGCGCGCTGGTACCGTCATTGTCGTTCTCCCTGTCTGAAGCCCCCCCTGCGGAAGGCTGTCGTTAACCCGCTTGCGGGCGGGTGGGTGCCGGGAGGCACGCCCTTGAATCATCGGCACCCCGGTCTTGAGCCGGAAGCCGCCTCCCCAAAGGACCATTGGCGCCGCACTTGCTAACGCCACAATGCAGCTTTGACAAAAAGCGGAAGACAGGTCAATCAGTTTTTTCAGGACAGTGTGACTTGAATTCGTAGAACAAGGATTGATTAACCAATCTGCGCCAGCCAATCGGCTTTCAAGATTCAGGAATCTTCCAGAATCTCCGGGCGTTAGCCACATGCACAGAGCATCCCGACTCGAGGAGATTGACCCAGGACTTTTACCAATTCTGAGCCTGGGGTGGGTGGTGTGAAACTGGTCTCGCTGGCCAGGGGGACAACAGAAAACTATTGCCCAGGCGGCGGAAAGCGCGGTCTCTTGCCGACTCCGCAGGCATCGACATAACTTTGCCACAGGGAAGATGATTCGCGCTCCAATCTCCGAAGGGCCGTTCTCCGATGAATGCCGTTCCCTCGCTTTTGCCCTTGGCGTCCTCGGTTGCCGTCGCCCTGGCCCAGGGTCATGATCACCGCTACGCCAACGCCTTGGACGAGGCCGAACATTGGTTTCGTCACGCCATCGCTCTGGACCCCGAGACCGCCGAAGGATGGGGTGCGCTGGGCGAGCTGCTGGCGGAAACTGCCCGCCCCCAAGAGGCACGGGACGCCCTGATTCAGGCCGATCGCCTGGACCCTGACCAACCCTTCCGGCTGGCGACCTTGGCCGAAGCCGAAGCCGCTTGCGGTGAGGCGGTCGCTGCGGTGGCGACCTGTCGGCGCTGGCTCGCCCTGCGTCCGGGCAGCGCCCCTGCTTACCGACTCTTGGCCGCCCAATTGTTCGGCCTGGGTGATCAGGCCGGAGCCATCGCCGCCTTGCGCGAAGGGGTCTTGCTCGATCCCCGCCAAGCCGAAACCGCCGCCGCGTTGGTGGCCGCGCTCACCGACGCCGCCGACCCCTTGGCCGCACTGGAGTCGGCCCAGCCCACTCTACGCCAAGCCCCCGATCATGCCGCATTGCATTTCCAGATGGGTCGGGCTTGGCACCGGCTCGGGGAATCCGCCAAAGCCTGCGCCGCGTGGCAGCAGTGCCTGAGCGTGGCTGACTTCGCCAGTCCAGAGGCCGACGCCGCTCGTGCCGCCCTCGGAGCCGAAGCCAGCGCCACTGCCGATGCCAGCGCCGAGAGGAACAATACACAAGACGCGCCCGACCCGGTTTATGTCCGGGCGCTGTTTGATCGGTATGCAGAACGTTTCGATAGCGATTTGATCGAACGGTTAGACTACCGCGCGCCTACGCTTTTGCTGGAGGCAGTTCGATGTTTACCCGGAATGAATGTGGATCAAGCCTCTAACCCAAGCCTCGACATTCTTGACCTTGGATGCGGAACCGGACTGGCTGGGATGCTGTTTGCGTCCCAGGCCCGTACCCTGGCCGGTGTCGATTTGGCACCGCGTATGATCGAACAGGCCCGTCGTCGAGGGATTTATCACCACCTAGAGGCTGCTGATCTGATGACGGTGTTGAGACGGGACCATCATCGATGGGATATGATTTTGGCCGCCGATGTTTTTACCTATTTTGGCGATCTAGAGCCGGTGTTGGCTGCTGTTGCCGTTGCTTTGCGGGCCGGTGGGCGACTCGCTGCCACCGTCGAGCGCGCCCCGGAGACGGACAGCGTGGTCACGACCTCCTCGCGGCGGGTCCGGCACAGCGCAGGCTATCTGCAACGCACCGCCCGCGCCGTTGGACTGACGACGATCCGCTTGGCCGAAGCCATTCTTCGCACCGAAAAGCGCAATCCCGTCGAAGGGTTGGTGTTTGTGATGGAGCGGAGTTAACGGCTACTCGTCGTCGTCTTCATCCACATCTTCGTCGCCGGCTTCGTCTTCGATCGGAACTCCCGGCAAGGACTTCGAGCAGCGGATGGCCAGGGCCGACTTGACGTGACTGACGTTGGGCGCCGCCGTTAGCCGGGTGGTCAGAAACCGTTGATAATCGTCCCAATCCTCGGCGACAATTTTCAGTAAAAAGTCGGTTTCCCCGGCCAGCATGTGGCATTCGCGGACATGAGGCCAACTGGTGACCAACTCTTCAAATTTTTTGAGGTCGGGCTCGGCTTGGCTCGATAGGCCGACCTGAGCAAAAACCGTGACGCTGTACCCCAACACCTCTGGGTTGAGATTGGCATGGTACCCCCGGATAAAGCCGGCCTCTTCCAACGCCCGCACCCGACGCAGGCAGGGAGGCGCCGAAATTCCCGCGCGTCGAGCCAAATCGACGTTGGTCATTCGGCCATCGGCCTGAAGGTCGCGGAGAATCCGCCGGTCAATCCGGTCGAGTTTGACCCGTCGCATGTGTCTCGCGGTGCTCCGGCTATGTGTCTGATAACGATATTATACAGACCTTTGCTGAGTCGCCAATAGAATACCCCAGGCCCCTCGAGCTAAGGTGGCGACGACCCCCGAATGGATCCCGCTCATACGCAACCGCCGATTATAGGGTTCTAACGGGCGCGTCTCCTTCGGCAAAAGCGTGTTCAAGGCATTGGCGCATGCACCTAATCAATTGCTGGATCGTGAGCGACGGCAAACCCGGAATGGAAAACCAGTGCCTTGGCTTGGCGGAAGCCCTGGGTATCACACCTGTGATCAAACGGGTGAAATTGCGGACCCCTTGGCGACAATTGAGCCCATGGCTGCGGTTGGGCAAACGCTTCGCAGCGGGACCGGCTGGAGACAGCCTTCAACCGCCCTGGCCGGATCTGGTGATTGCCACAGGCCGTCACAGTGTGGTTCCGGCCTTATCGATCCGCCAACGGAGCGGCAACCGCACCTTTAGCGTGCAAATTCAAGATCCAGTGATCCACCCGCGTCATTTTGACATGGTGGTGGTGCCGGGGCATGACCGGCTGCGGGGGAACGGGGTTTGGGTCACTGAGGGCGCGCTCCACCGGGTGACCCCTGACAAGCTAGCCAGCGCCGCTGCCCGATTTGCTCCGCTTTACGAGCACCTGCCGCGTCCTCGGATTGCGGTGCTGATCGGAGGCAATAATGGGGTCTATCGCCTGACTCCGACGATTATGAATGACTTCGCCGAACGTTTGGTTCATTGGGCCCGTGATGTTGGCGCTGGCCTAATGGTCACACCGTCGCGCCGTACCGGCTCTGACAATGAAGCCCTGCTCCGCGCCCGGATGGGTGAAGTGCCGTCGGTGGTCTGGGATGGTCGCGGAGAGAATCCTTACTTCGCTTTCCTTGGCCTTGCCGATGCCATCGTTGTCACTTGTGACAGCGTTTCTATGATCTCTGAAGCCTGTTCCACCGGAAAGCCGGTCTATCTGGCCTCCCTGGAGGGCGGTTCGGCGAAATTCCGGGCTTTTCATGATCGCCTGGGCGCCGCCGGCTTGATTCGCCCGTTCGACGGTCGCTTTGAGCTTTGGCAGAACCGGGCCCTCGACGACACCCAACGGATCGCGGTCGAGGTTCGGCGATGCATGGCCCTTAAGGCGGCGAACCTGAAGGACTCTACGAACACTTGCCACGGATGATCCTGATGACCGATAGCAGCCTTCTATGCCAATCCTTCCGCGTGGCTCTTGAACGCAGCTCTCCGGGGGCCAGCCCCTACCGGCATTGGCTGCTTCGAGACATCCTGCCGCCCGAGGCCGCCCAGGCTCTCACCGCTTTGCCCTACACGCCGCCGATTATTTTGGAAACCTATGGTAAACGCGAAACCAACAATGCTTCGCGCACCTATTTTGACCCCGAAACCCGAGGTCGTATCCCCATTGCCGAGGCGGTGGCGCATGCCTTTCAGGCTTCAGAAACCACCCGCTTGATCGAGCGTTTCTGCGGCGCCGCTCTTGGCGGTAGCTTTCTGCGAATCGAATACTGCCAGGATACCGACGGTTTTTGGCTGGAACCTCACACCGATATTGGCGCCAAGCGCTTTACCTTCCTGGTTTACCTGTCGCAAGGGCCCGGTGCCGAAAGCTTGGGAACCGATGTCCTCTCGGGGCCAGACCAGCCGGCCCACAGTGTTCCGGCTCCATTCAATAGCGGCTTGATCTTTGTCCCCGGCAGCGACACTTGGCACGGATTCCACAAACGCCCGATTATCGGCGTTCGGAAATCCATCATTATCAATTATGTCGGCCCTGAATGGCGCTCGCGCCACGAGCTGGCCTTTCCAGAAGCCCCAATCGATGGGACTGTAAGCGAAAAATGACGCTTTCATTTCCTGTGCAACCTTGCTTCGCGAGGTTATATCCCTCTGATTCATCCAATGATTATTCATTCTTAATGCCGGAGCTTTGCTAAATTCCGGGAAAAGCTCTAGCGCGTCTTGACAACGCGATCCTCCCGGCTACCATGTCCCGACCGTATCAGGCTGTATCCGACGGTGGCCGAGGGTGGGGAGGCGGGGGAGATGGCAAAGCTTTTGGATATCGCTCGCTCCCACCCCCCGATCCACCAGACCTTGAACATTGACGCAAAAGGCCGATGACATGAGCGCGGATGAAACCATTCTGATTATCGACGACGCCCGATTGGCCCGCCAGATGGTGCGTTCGTTCGTTGGTCATACGCGCCCGGACATCACGATTTTCGAGGCCGCCGACGCCACCGAAGCCCTGCATGTCCTGGAAGGAATGCCGACCGTCACCTACACCACCATCGACTATAATATGCCGGGCATGAATGGGATCGACTTGGCAATCCTGATCCGGGAACGCTTTCCGGTGGCGCGAATCGCTCTTTTGACCGCCAATGTCCAGGCCAGCCTGCGTCGCCGCGCGGCTGACGCAGGCATCGATTTTATTGACAAGCCTGTCAATCAAACCAAGATCAACGCCTTCCTTGCCCCGACGGCGACCACAGGCTGAGGGTCTGATACCGGCGAGCCCTGATACTGACACATCGCCGGTATCGGGCCGCGACGGCGGCCCCGCGTCCTCGTGGACGCGAAGCCCCCGTGTGACTTTAGGGGGGCGCCCATGCGCCCGCCCGGCGTCTGAGGGCAGCCTTGATGAGTCACCATCAAGGCTCGATGGTCTGACGCTCCTGAGGGTTTAAAGGGTCGTGCCTGGCGTTCCTGTTCCGGCAGCGGGTTTACCGGGGGGCGGTTGCGGTCCTACTGAAACCACCCGATAGCCGAGCCGCTCGGGGTGGCGGGCCATGACTTTATCTCGAGCCTTCTGCATATCTGGCGCATAGACCAGAAACCGCCGCCCTTTTTGCCAGGACTGGACCAGTTCCGGCTGGGCGTTGTGGTTGACTCCCTCGGCGTAATCGGGATGCGACACCAGAGCGATCCAGTTGGAATCGGCCTTGGTCCGTCGATCGTCCAGCACAAAGAGGCGGTGATCGATTTGCTCGGCGGCCTGAAAGCTTGTTTCAGCTTCCTCGACGGCCAGATGCATTTCTTCCAGACGGCGTTTGCCGTCCCGGATCGCTCGTTTCAGATTTAAGCTGGTGCGTCCGGCCCGACGCAAGCGGTCGACTTGGCCACGCTTGGCCTTCATCACCTTGGCGACCCGCCGCTGGCTTTCCTCGACCGCATGGTAGGCCCGAATCAATCCCATCCCAAAGGCCACGGCGGCCATCGCCAGAATCACATAAAGCTCAATTGACATGGCGCACCTGGATCCAAGCGTCGCGGGACAAATCCGGTCCCCCGTCAGGTTATGCTGGCCGCAGTCCGTTCAGGCTCACGCGGCGCTGAATGCAGACTGTGGACGGTGAAGCCAAAGACGGCAGGATAGCGTTTTTCCACTTCAACCCGCGCTTCCGTCGGACCGATCGCCCAAACCTCGATTTCCTGAGCCACCATCCACGACTCGTCGATCAAGGTTGCAGCACCGCCGCCGGCACTGACATATTTGTTGAAGACCAAGGCCAGATAACGGGATCGCCCGATGGCTTCCTCACCGACTAGGCGCACAATACGATCTGCGGTGGCCAGAGATTCATTGGTGGCAGCGACCAGGGCCGTGTGTCGCCGCACGGCCTCTTTGATCTCGCGGTCATAATTGACCATTTCGCGCCGTAACGCACCGATTCGGTTCTGAAACCCACGCTCGATTCCGGCCCGCCGGGTCACGGTGGCCTGAAGCCCCACCACATTGCCCTGACTCTCGATAATGCTTTGGGCCAGAAAACCAAGCAACCGGCCCAATCCATAACCCAATGTGGTCAGAAACGCCGCGAGCAGCACGCTTTCGATAAAACGAATGGCCATGGCACGCCCCTCTGCGCGGCCTGGCGCCGCCCGTGGAAAGCCATAGCACGAATGAAGGGCCGTCGCAATTTGGCCCAACCCCTGGCAGCATGTATGGGCGCTAGGATGAGGGAAGGACGACCTTTCATACCATCGGGCCTTGATGGTGACTCATCAAGGCTGCCCTCAGACGCCGGGCGGGCGCCTCCGCGCCCCCTAGAGTCCACACACTGGGGCTTCGCGTCCACGAGGACGCGGGGCCGCCGTCGCGGCCCGAGGACCGGCGATGTGCCGGTATCAAATCCGTTACGCCTTGGGGTCAAAAGAGGAGCCGATTCGCAGAAGGGCGGCACCGTGGCGACGCAACCAAGCGCGTGGGGTGTCGCTATCAGGAACCAAGCGGGCGACCTCGGTCCAGAAGCGTGGTGAGTGGTTGAGTTCCCGAAGGTGGGCGACTTCGTGGGCAACCACATAGGTTAGCACCGATTCCGGAGTCAAAATCAGTCGCCACGAAAACGATAGATGGCCGGTGGCGGAACAACTGCCCCAGCGTCCGCGTGTGTCGCGCAGGGTGATCCGTTGGATACGAACATTCAGGGTGTTTGCAAAGCGCGCCGCCCGTTCGCTCAAGCATTGGCGGGCTTCGGCGACAAGCCCGTCGCGAACCCGGCGGGCCAAATGCTCGACACGGCCACCAACCCGGATCTCGCCATTTCGGCGGTGGCCAAGGCCACGCCCTGCGGCGGGATCGTGGCGGATCACATGGTCGATACCCAGCACCGGCACCCGAGCGCCATCGACGAAAGGCTGAACCGGCGGCAAGGCCGCCAATCGGGCCTGAATCCATCCCAAATGGCGGCCAGCAAAGCGGATCGCTTCGGTTTCAGCGAAGCCCGAGGGCATCACGATCTGGATCTGGCCGCGCGCCGGATCAACACGAAGGGCCATACGGCGGGCGCGGGTACTTTCGCGCATCTCCAAGGGGGTGGAAAGGCCGTCGATGGTGAGCAGGCGAGTCCGGGCGGTGATGGGGTGGGCTCCTATTCCAGAGCTTGGCGCAAGGCGGCCGCACAGGCCAAAGCCGCCATCGGCAACGCCGCCGCTAGTAACGCGCCCAGGACGAGCAGATGGGGGCGCGCGCTCAATCCTCCCAGGGCCGAGTCGATGGCCGCCGCGCCAAAGATCAGGACCGGAATGAACAAAGGCAGGATCAGTAAGGAAATCAAGACGCCGCCGCGTCGGGCTCCCAGTGTCAGGGCGGCGCCGATGCTGCCAATCAGGCTGAGACTAGGGGTGCCGAGTAGCAAGGTCAGTTCCAGGACTCCGAAGCCATCGCGACTCATGCCCAGCAGCAGCGCCAACAATGGTGCCGCCACCAGCAGCGGGACGCCTGTTATCAGCCAGTGAGCGGTGGCCTTGGCCAAGGCCACCAGTTCCAGAGGCAAGCTATCAAGCGCCATGAGTTCCAACGAGCCGTCTTCAAAATCGGCTTGGAATAACCGATCCAGGGACAGCAACGACGCCAACAGCGCCGCCACCCAGATCACGCCAGCGGCGATCCGGGCCAAAATATTGGGCTCGGGGCCGATACCAAAGGGGAACAGCACCACCACCAACACAAAAAACATCACCGCAATGGTCGCATCGGACCCCTGACGCAGCGCCAACATGAGATCACGACCCACCAGACGGACAAATCGCTTCATAGGAGGTTCTCGTCGGGGGCGGGCTCGTCAAGCAGAGGCCGGGCGAAAGCGAAGTCGTCCATGCGCAGATGATCGGCACCGGGGAGCGGCAAGTCGGTATGGGTAGCCGCCACCACCATTCCTCCGGCGCTGCGATGTTCGGCTAAAACCTCGCCAAGCTGCACGATGGCGGCGTGATCGAGACCCACCGTCGGCTCGTCCAACAGCCACAGCCGCGCCGGGGCCAGGAGCAGCCGGGCCAAATTGAGCCGGCGCTTCTGTCCCGCCGAGAAGTAACGGGTCGGCACTGTTGCCAAGCGATCAAGGCCAAAGCGTTCCAACGCCTGCCGGGCTTGCTTGGCGGGCGTGAGGCGGCTTTGGGAAGGAGCCCAAAAGCCGAGCGTTTCTTCAGCGGTCAGCATGGGTTTGATGGCGTCCAAATGGCCGACATACCGAAGTCGGGCACGATGGGCGTCAAGATCGTCGGCTACCGGAGCGCCATTCCACCTTAACTCTCCGCGCCAAGGCCGCAAGAGCGAGGCCATCAACCGCAACAGGCTGGATTTGCCGCTGGCGTTGGGGCCCGCCAGCACCAAGGCTCCGCCAGCGGCCAACTGGAAGGTTAGCCCAACGAACACCAACCGTTCGCCGCGCAGACATGTGAGACGCAGGCCGGTGAAGTCGGTCATGGCAGCAAGCCTGAAAAGGGGCACAAGACGGAGACGCGGATAGAAGCGACGCCCCATGTTCGCTGGTATCGACCGACACTTCAAGGCATCCCGAATGCCGATCAACAAGATCAATGAGGATGGCTGTTGCAGGCTTCTGTAATGCTGGCAGCGGGTGCCCTCAAGGCTCTGCGTACCCATGCGCCCGCCCGGCGTCTGAGGACGCTGCGGACGTGTCAACGTCCAAGGCCATTGGTATAATACCGGCGAGCTATAACGATGACACACTGCCGGTATCGGGCCGCGACGACGGCCCCGCGCGCCCATGCGCGCGAAGCCAAGGGCGCGGATGCGCCCGCCCGGCGTCTGAGGGCAGCCTTGATGAGTCAACATCAAGGCTCGAGGGTATAAGTCGCTGTGACGTTCACGAACCGCGCAAATGTAGGGGGAGCCGATGCTGGAACAGGATGCCACCGCTGAATTGGCGGCGTTAGGAGCGGCGTTGGCGGCAGGGCGAAAGGGGGCGCTGGCGGCAGCGCTGGCACGGCTGGAGCGCGACCCGGATGGTGTCGCTGTTTTGGCCTTGTTGGAGGCGGCATGGCGGGCCCCGATGGCCCAAGTGATCGGATTGACCGGGCCGCCTGGAGTTGGGAAGTCGACCTTGACAGGCGCCCTGATTGCAGCCCTGCGTCGCCAAGGGCAGACGGTGGCGGTGATCGCCGTCGACCCGTCGTCCCGACGGAGCGGTGGTGCGTTGCTGGGGGATCGAGTGCGGTTGGACACCGACCCCGAGGATATCGGCGTTTTTGTGCGCTCGATGGCTGCTCGCGACCGTTTGGGTGGACTGGCCGGGCTGACCGTTTCGGCCATGGTGCTGATGCGAGCCCTTTATGATGTGGTGGTGTTGGAAACAGTTGGGGTTGGCCAATCTGAAACCGATGTGGCGTCCGCTGCCGATACCGTGGTGTTTTGCGTTCAACCGGGGTCCGGCGACAGTTTGCAGTTCATGAAGGCCGGCATTGTTGAAATTCCCCATATCGTGGTGGTTACCAAGGCCGATTTAGGCGTAACCGCCGAGCGGGCGCGTGGGGATGTGGCCGGGGCCCTGGGGTTAACCGAGGAGCCCGGCACTTGGCGGGTTCCGGTATTGGCCCTGTCGGCTCAACGGCGCGAGGGGGTGCCGGCTTTGCTCGAAGCCCTTGCCGATCGCCAGCGGTTCTTGGCTGAAGAGGGGCGACTCGGGCGGTTGCGCCAGACCCAGGCCGAAGATTGGTTGGTGGATGCCGTGCGCGAACGGTTCGGTCGTGAGGGGCTGAAACGGGTTGGGCAGTTGACTCTGGGGCTGGGTGAGTCGCCATTCAGTCGACTGGCAGAGGTGATGCCGCGTTTGGCGCTGTTGTAGGGGCTCTGTTCCCGACGCTCTGATACCGGCAAGCCTTGATACTGACACATCGCCGGTCCTCGGGCCGCGATGGCGGCCCCGCGTCCTCGTGGACGCGAAGCCCCCATGTGTGGACCCTAGGGGGCGCGGAGGCGCCCGCCGGCCTTTTCTTTTCTTGCGGCAAGATCGAAAAGCCCTCTGGTCAATGAGGCGGAACCAAAGAGCGGGGAGAGCCGCGCTTCCAGGACGATTCGGGCACCTTTAGATATAACACTAAAATAGTGCTATATATTATTGAATCATACTTGCATCATGTAAAATTTCTTGCGACTGCGAAAGGATTTGTTTACCATGGTAATTCGATGGATTGAGTATCGCAAGGAACCGCCATGACGTTGGCCCTCCTGAATTGTCCATGTTGACTCTTATTGTTGAGTCTTATGGAAATCAAATCTAGCAAAATAGGCTCATAATCGCTGTTAAAAATAGCGATTGTTAGAGGGAAAAGGGTCATGAAAACGACCATACGTTTGCGCTTAAGCCTAAGTCTGGCAATTTTTATTATTGCATTTGTTGCCAGTGGATTTTTTTCAATCAATCGTCTGAGTTCCACCAATGCCATTGCAACCGATATTGCCACCAATGGCTTTGAAAGGCTTCGATTGATTGAAAATATTAATGTTCTGACCTCTGATTACCGTGCTGTTGAAGCATCTTATGTTTCAACAATAGATGATGCCGGCGTTTCTAAATTAGATAAGGAAATTAATGATAAAAGAGATGCTATCAAAACTCTCGAAGATCGATATATTTCAATGCTAGATGGCCATTATGAGCGTAAAAATTATGATTTATTTTTAGAAAATTGGCAAAAATATATTAAAAATAGTGACAATTTAATTGCTGCTGTGAAAAAAAGTCAGAATTTTAAAGCTTCATTTACATATATTGGCTCGCAAAAATTATTCAATACAATTAAAGAAAATATTTCGTCGGTTGAGTTTTCAACAAATCAACAAGTTGGAGAAATGATTAAAGTTGCTCAACGAAATTACAATGTGTCTCTTTGGGCATTGGTGGTGACATCTGGGATTATTATTCTTTTGGTTGTGCTTATTGGGTATTCATTAGATCAGAAAGTTTCCCGTTCTATTATTCGGATTACCAAGGCAATGCATCGTTTGGCGGAAGGCGACAAAGCGGTGGCCATTCCCGAGGTCGGACGGCAGGATGAAATTGGAGCCATGGCGGCGGCGTTGGAGGTGTTCAAGCATGCCGCCCTGGACAATGAGCGGCGGGTCGAGGCGCAGCGGGCCGATGATCGAAAGAAGATCGCGCGGGCCGAACTCATCGAGCATCTGACGGCGGCCTTTGAAGTCAAAGTCCGATCTGCCCTTGGGGTGTTTCAGGTCAATTCAGACCAGATCGTCGACACCGCATCCCGGATGGGGCGGCGCGTTGGCGATTCGGCGACTCGATCCATGGGGGCCACAGCGGCTTCCCGGCGCACAGCGACCAACGTGTCGGAACTCACCCATGCCGCCGCAACACTGTCCCAGTCGGTCTCCGATGTCAGGGGGCGGGTCTCCCAATCCTCGAAGATCACCCACGACATTGTGCTGCACGCCGAGAAAACCAACGATGCCATGGGCGGCCTGATTGCCGCTGCGGATCGTATCGGCGAGGTGATTCGCTTGATCACCGGCATTGCCGCTCAGACCAATTTATTGGCGCTGAACGCAACCATCGAAGCCGCTCGAGCCGGGGCCGCAGGCAAAGGATTCGCTGTGGTTGCAAATGAAGTTAAGGTTCTGGCTAATCAAACAGCCAGGGCAACCAACGATATTTCAGCTCAGATCGCCAATGTTCAGCGAGTGACGCACGATGTGGTCGGAGCCATCACGCTGATTACGGAAACAATTGAGCAGATTAAAGAGATTACCGGCTTAGTCTCAGGATCGATTCAGCAACAGGATGAAGCTACCCAAAATATTTTATCGGTCATTGACCAAGTTTCAAATGATGTCGATCTCTTTAACGAGCAGTTTAGTGACGTTGCCGCCACCGGAGCCGCTTCTTATGCATCGGCGATTCGTGTGATTTGGGCCGCTAAAGACTTATCAAAGCCGACGGCTGTCCTCACGGGAGAGGTCGAGGCGCTCTTATCGGAACTCAGAACCGGGTGATACCGGCGAGCCCTGATACTGACGCATCGCCGGTCCTCGGGCCGCGACGGCGGCCCCGCGTCCTCGTGGACGCGAAGCCCCACTGTGTGGACTCTAGGGGGCGCGGATGCGCCCGCCCGGCGTCTGAGGGCAGCCTTGATGAGTCACCATCAAGGCCCGATTATGATACCGGCGAGCCCTGATACTGACACACTGCCGGTATCGGGCCGCGACGGCGGCCCCGCGTCCTCGTGGACGCGAAGCCAAGGGCGCGGATGCGCCCGCCCGGCGTCTGAGGGCAGCCTTGATGAGTCAACATCAAGGCTCGAGGGTATGACACGGCGCACGCCGGCCATCGGCAAGACAAAAAGAACAGGGGGAGCTTTCGCTCCCCCTGCATCAGACACAACCCCAATCCTTGGAGGGGAGATTAGAACGCAATCGCGTTCTTCCACAGGAACAGGTTGGCGTTGCCGCTGTAAGCAGTCCCGTTGCCGAACGGATCGGTGCCTGGACCCTTCATCCCGTAACCGGCTTCGTTCTGGGTTTCGCTCCGCAGATACTCTAACGAGGTGGTCAGGCCAGGCGCCAGGACGTAGGTGGCGCCCAACGAGTAAAGGTCAGCCGAGCGAGAGCCGGGGGCATAGAGGTTGCCGGCATCTTCGCCGTGAGCATAGTTGAAGCCAACCGTGACTGGACCCGTCTGGTAGGAGATACCCGCCGTGACGGTGCTCTGGTCGTTCAGATACAGGCCCGAAGTCTTGGCGTAGCCCGACTTGCCGGCATTGAGGTAGCTGCCGCCGATCTCGAACCCAGCGTAACCGAGCTGAATGCCAGCTTGAAGAGCCGACAGGTCGTTGTAGCTGGTGTAAGGCCGGGTGCTGTGGTTGGTCGGGGCATCGCCGTGCTCGTAACCCAAGCTCGCCTGGACCGACACACCGCCGAAGCTGCCATCGTAACGGAGACCGGCCTCAACGATGTTGTTGTAGGCGCAGCCCTGAAGCGGCTGTCCGTTGCCGAAGGTGCCGCCGCACTCGCTCTGCGTCGGATCGCCACCGGCTTCAATCGCGGACGAGGTGGTGGTCACATAGTTGCGACGATTCACGTCGGTGTTGACGCTGAGGTTGGTCGGGGTGAAGGCCAACATGCCCATCAGGCCGGTGCCGTCGTCATCCTGCGGGAAGAAGCGCGGGGTGAAGTAGTTGACCTTGGTGGCAAAGTTGCTGTTGGTGATGTTGTCGTAACCGCCGCCGAACACCGGCTCTAGGAAGGTGTTCTGGTTGTTCAGCCAACCATAAACGCCATCCGTCCAGTCGCCGACCACGCCGCCGGTGCCAAAGCCGTTGGGGGCCGTCACGCCATACTGGTTGTTCGGGCCCTGATTGACGCCCCCTTCGATCCGGCCAAAATTGCCGTCCGCGAACAGGTACGCTTGGTCGGTGTCGAGAACGCCCGTCCGCTCGTAAGCCCGGACGCGCAGGTTGGCACCGTATTCAATGCCGTTGTCGGCCTTCGCGGTCGGCGTGACCTGCAAACGGAAGCGGTTGGTAAAGTCCACATTGCGGGTGGTGCCGTTGGCGCTGTCACCCTGCTGATCGACATAGCCCATGGTGAAGTATGCGTCGCCGCTCAGCTTGACATCAAACTTCCCAGGTCCGGTACCGTCGGCGGCTGCCGTTCCACAGGTTCCGACGAGCGCGATGGCCGCGCAACCAGCGAGCAGAAAACTCTTCATCGTAAGCATCCTTTCAAAACCGCCGAAGCAACCCGGCCCTGACTGTTGATCTCGTGAGACCAAATAAACGCCGAACCGATCGGGTCGGCAAGGTGAATTGGCGGTAATCGCTTGGAAGCGAGGCCATTGTGGCAATTGTACAACGCACCCCATCGGGGCTGGCGGTGAATGTGGCAAACGTCGATGAAATGAAGGGCGCTCTGCCGAGAATTTGGGCGCAGCCCAGCGCACAGACTTCATCACTCTTTATCAGTGGCCACAGCAACCACAGCCGAAAGAAGAGCCCCGGATACTGGCAGACGGCTTGTCATTCATTTGAGTCGGAAACGAAGCTTCAGCTCTTTTCTGCGAAGCAGGTATGCAAAAAAACGGCGGCGACCGGGGTCACCGCCGTTTCTCCTAGCCTTAACCCGCCCTGACAAGCAGGGCGGAAGTCCTTACCACTGAACAACCGTCCGGAGCAGGACCACGTCGCCGCTGTCGTTGCTCACGCTGGTCGGCTCGACCGAAGCCGGAATGTTGCTGGTGGCTTCGAAGTGAGTGTACTCGGCGCCAACCCGCAGGCCCGGAGCAACGGTGTACATGGTGCCGCCGGTGACGGCGCCCAGGGTCCGATTGCCGCTATAGGCCAAGTTGCCGGCGTCGGTCTCTTCGAGGTACTTCACACCAAACACCCACGGCCCGAGGGTGTACTGACCACCAATGTTCCAGGCCGTCTGGTCCTTGACATGGGTTGCAACCCGGCCAGGAGCCCAAGCCGCATACTTGTTGCTGCCGGTCGCGTCCACCCACGGAGCCTTGGTGTAACCGCTCTGGCCACCATAGACGTAACCACCGCCCAGGATGAAATCGGCGTAACCGACCTGGCCGCCCAACTGGTACGACTCGAGGTCATGATAGGCATTCACCCCGCCGCCAGCGGCGTCATTGTGAGCCGAACCACCCGCATAACCGGCGCTGGCCTTAACCAGAAAGCCGTTGAAGGTCTCGCCGTAGTTCAAGACCGCTTCGTAGCTGTCGTCGAAGTAGACGCGCTGCAAGCTGGTCGAGGTGGCCGCCGTGTACAGTGAACGATTGACGTCGGTGTTGACGCTGTTCTGACCACTGGCCGAGTCACCGTTACGCGGAGCGTAGCTAACCGCACCCTGCAAGCCGTTGGTCGGGGTCGATCCAAAGAAGCGCGGGGTGTAGTAGACCAGCTTGGTGTCGATGTTGTGCGAATTGATCAGGCCCAGGCCGTTGCTGCCAATCGCGCCGTTGTTGAACTGGCCCCAGGCATAGCCGGTGCTGTTGCCGGGCGACTTGCTGTTGCTGCCGGTGGTGGTGTAGCCGGTCGGAACGGCGCTGGTGTTGGTGCTGACATTGCTGCCGCCGGTGTATGACCGCCATTGATCATACAGAGTCAACATCTGCCAATCCAGCGGGTGGTTGACGCTGTTGATGTAATAATCGCCAGGGCCAAAGATCACGCCGCCCTGGATCTGACCGAAGTTGCCAGATACGTAGATGTAACCCTTGTCGGCATCGACCGTGCCGGCGGCGCTGTTGGCGCGGAGCCGAGCGAGAGCGCCGTAGGTGATGCCGTTGTCGGCAGTGGCCACCGGGTTCACGACCAAACGGAAGCGGTTTTCAAAGTCAACGCCACCGGCGTTGTTATGCAAACGCTGATCGACGTAACCGCCTTCAATATAGGCGTCGCCGGTGAGCTTGACGTCGAACTTACCTGGGGCGGTTTGGGCGTTAGCGGCACCGGCGGTCAGAGCCAGTGCGAGGGCGGAAGTGCCCGCCAGCAGATAGTTTCTCATGATTTTCTCCTCCATCCTGGCAGCGAATGTTGAGCTCGTTGTTTCTCCAAGCTGGACCAAGAGGTACTCAGCCTGATCGCAAAGCGCAAAGCCGAAAGTGCTACCGTGGTCCTTTGGAAGGCACTGTGTGGCCGGATAGGCACAGGTTCCGCGAGGGGCTGTTCAAATTGGCTGTGCAACTCGGTGAATTCGGCAGGCTTCTGGCATCGTCTCATCGAAGTCCAGGCGGTGGCGCCGATCTTCCGGGGTGAAAAAGCCAATGTTGTTGCGAACGCGCGACTTTTATGGTTTGTTCGGGCGCGAAGAGGCTGCGGCATTATGCGCCCGGTGGCCCTCCCTTATTATGAACAACGCGAAGTTCCCGTCATGACCCGGCTGCCATCAACCGTCCATGCCTGCCTCCTTCTGACGCTTGTTCTGGCGTTGGGAGCGTGTTCGGGCACCAAAACCACGACCCAGGAAGAGGTCGAGAGCAAGCAGAATTACAAATACGGAAGCATACTCGGCGGTGAGGGTGGCATCAGCCTGTTCGGCGAGCCCAAGCGGGACGACGCGCAGCAGGGCGGTGGTGGCCTCGGCGTCAACAGCTTCTTGTGGCGCGCTTCCCTCGATACCTTGGCCTTCATGCCGATTGCGTCGGCGGATCCGTTCGGCGGGGTGATTCTGACCGATTGGTACGCTCCATCCGATACGCCGAACGAGCGGTTCAAGGTGAATGTTTACATCCTGGACCGGCAGCTTCGGGCTGATGCGCTCAAGGTTTCGGTGTTCCGTCAACAGCGGGATAACGGCGGCACTTGGCATGACACCACTGTTGGCGCGACCACCGCGACCACCATGGAGGATACGATCCTCACGCGGGCCAGGCAGTTGCGGATTGCCCAAACCCGGAACAACTAGTCCAGAGAGAGCCGGCTTAGGGGGGCGGGTGTCGGGGTTCGGTTTGATCGCAGGCGGTGATGAGCCGCCTGCGGTTTTGCGCGATTCGCGCCCGTTCGTCGGGGTACGGTCTAGTGGCGTCCAGGTCTCCGAAATCACCGTTTCATTTCAGAGTTGCGCACATCATGGCCCGCTATAATTTCAGGGAAACCGAAGCGAAATGGCAGACGATTTGGCGTGAACGGGGCACCTTTGTTGTCACCGAGCGTTCGGATCGTCCGAAATACTATGTGCTGGAGATGTTTCCCTATCCTTCGGGGCGTCTGCACATTGGCCATGTCCGCAACTATACTCTTGGTGATATGGTTGCCCGGTTCAAGCGGGCTCAGGGCTATAATGTTCTGCATCCCATGGGGTGGGATGCCTTTGGTTTACCCGCCGAAAATGCCGCGATTGCCAACAAGGTCCATCCGGCGGCGTGGACCTTCGACAACATTCGGGTGATGCGGGGGCAGCTTCAGGTCATGGGGCTGGCTTATGACTGGTCACGCGAGGTGGCCACATGCGCCCCGGACTATTATCGCCACGAACAGAAAATGTTTTTGGACTTTCTGAAGGCGGGCTTGGCCTATCGGAAAGAATCCTGGGTTAATTGGGATCCGGTCGAACACACGGTTTTGGCCAACGAACAGGTCATCGACGGTTGCGGCTGGCGGTCGGGCGCGCCGGTGGAAAAGCGCAAACTGTCCCAATGGTTCCTGCGCATTACGGACTTCGCCGAAGACCTGCTGGAAGGGTTGAAGACTCTGGAGCGGTGGCCGGAGAAGGTACGCCTGATGCAAGAAAACTGGATCGGTCGATCCAGCGGCGCCCGTCTGACATTCGCTCTGATTCGGCCCGAGGGAAATTCGTCTGAAGGCATGCCCGAAGGCGTCGAGGTTTTCACGACTCGTCCCGATACCCTGTTCGGCGCTTCGTTCCTGGCCATTTCACCCCATCATCCTCTGGCGGCGATGCTGGCAAACGGCAATCCGAGGCTGGCGGCCTTCATTGCCGAATGCAACCGAATCGGGACCAGTGAAGCCGCCATTGAAACCGCCGAAAAAACCGGCTTCGATACGGGGCTCACGGTTCGCCACCCCTTCTTGCCCGATCGATCCCTGCCGCTACACGTCGCCAATTTCGTCCTGATGGACTATGGCACCGGAGCCATTTTCGGCTGTCCGGCTCACGACCAGCGCGATCTGGATTTTGCGCGGAAATACGGGTTGCCGGTGCGCCCGGTGGTGATTCCTTCCGATGTCGCTCCCGAACACTTCGCAGTGGGCAACGAAGCCTATACGGGTCCGGGCGTATTGCACCATTCGGGATTCCTGGATGGTTTGAATGTCGAGTCGGCCAAGGCTGCCGCTGGCCAACGGCTGGAAGCTATGGGCTGCGGCCAGCGCACCACCGTTTACCGTTTGCGCGATTGGGGCGTGTCGCGTCAGCGATACTGGGGATGCCCGATTCCGGTGATCCATTGCCAAAGCTGTGGAGTGGTGCCGGTGCCCGACGATCAACTGCCGGTGCGGTTGCCGGATGATGTGTCGTTTGACCGCCCTGGCAACCCACTGGAGCATCATCCCACCTGGAAGCATACGGCCTGCCCCCACTGCGGGCAGCCGGCTCTGCGCGAGACCGACACCTTCGATACCTTTTTCGAGTCGTCCTGGTATTTTGCCCGCTTCACTTCGCCGAACGAGACCGAGCGCGGTTTCGATCGCCAAGCCGCCGACTACTGGTTGCCGGTGGATCAATATATCGGCGGAGTCGAGCATGCGGTGCTCCATCTGCTCTATGCCCGCTTCTTTACCCGCGCCCTAAAGCGATGCGGAGCTTTGGGAGTCGAGGAGCCCTTTGCCGGTCTAATGACCCAGGGTATGGTCACCCATCGCGCCTATCGGGGCGAAGATGGCGCCTGGCTCTATCCCGAAGAGGTGGGCGAGCAGGAGGGTCGGGCGATTCGGGTTGCCGATGGAACGCCGGTCGCGGTCGGTCGCCTGGAGAAGATGAGTAAATCCAAAAAGAATGTGGTCGGGTTAGAGCGGGTGGTTGATGCCTATGGCGCCGACACCGCGCGCTTGCTGTTATTGTCGGACAGCCCACCGGATCGCGATCTGGAATGGACGGATGCCGGCATCGATGGGGCATGGCGGTTCCTGAATCGTCTATGGCGCCTGTATACCGAACCGCCCGAGCCGGCGGGGCCGGGAGATGTCGGCGCGAAGGTTCAGGCGACGCGCAGTGCCATCCACAAGGCCATTGCGGCGATCACCGACGATTTCGAGAAATTCCATTTCAATAAAGTTGTGGCGCGGATTCGTGAACTGACCAACAGTTTGGCAGAACTGGGCGGCAGCGAGGACGAGGTGGCGGTACGGCGCGAAGGGCTGGAGGCTCTGGCGGTTCTGATTGGCCCGATGATGCCGCATCTGGCCGAAGAACTGTGGCAGGGACTCGGCTACGAAACGCTGTTGGCCGATCAGCCCTGGCCTCGGTTTGATCCGGCGCTGGTGGCTGATAACACCGTGACCATGGCGGTTCAGATCAATGGCAAGCTGCGCGCCACGGTGACGGTGGCGCGCGATCTGCCCGCAGTCGAGGTGGAGCGTGTGGCTTTGGCCGAAGCGGCGGTGGTGCGGGTGCTTGAGGGCAAGTCGGTTCGCAAGGTGGTGGTGGTGCCAAACCGGGTGGTCAACATCGTCGCCTGAGCGGCGTAACGGTGGTGGCCCAGTTGGACGCGCACAAAAGGAAAAAGGAGACGGCGAATGGGAGGCGGGTCCGGTCGGGTGGCGCTGAAGATTGCCCCAATGCTGGTGTTGGGGCTGCTGCTGGAAGCCTGCGGTTTTCAGCCCATGATGGCAACACCGACCAATCAGCCGGCGGTGAATGAACAACTGGCTCAGGTCACCATCGACGAAATCCCCGATCGGGTCGGGCAGGAACTCCGCAATCGTCTGATCGATCATTTCTATCGTGACGGACGACCAGCCAAGCCGTTGTACCGGCTGATCATCAAGCTGGACACCAGCCAGATGACGCTGGCGGTTCAATCGGACGTTTCGGCATCCCGATCCGAATGGATCGTCACGGCCAACTATCAGCTTTATTATATCCCGAATAATACCTTGGTTCTCAGCGGCAGTAGCCGTGCGGTTCCGGGCTATAACGTCACTTATGCCCAGTATTCTTCGTTCGTGTCCGAAAGTGCAGCCTTTGATCGCGGCATTGTTTATGTTGGCGATGACATTGCGACTCGGGTTGGCATGTATTTCGCCCGAGATCCCGACCAACGGCGCAAACTGCCGCCGCCGGCTTGGGCGCCGACTCTGCCGCCCGCGCCGGCAGCCGTGCCGACCGTGCCATCGGTGGTTCACCCGTCGTCGATGCCAGCCAATACTCCGAACTGGTAAGCGGTCGGATGGGGGAAGGCGTCGGCGGTGAAGCTTCAAGGCAAGGCGATTGATGGCTTCCTCGCCCGGCCAGACCCCCGGATTCGGGCGGTCCTGGTTTACGGCCCGGACGCCGGGTTGGTGCGGGAGCGGGCCGGGACTGTGGCGCGCTCTGTGGTCCCGGACCTCGCGGATCCGTTCCGGGTTGCCGAGCTGCCGGTGCGAACGGTGGCCGGGGATGTGGCGCGGTTGCTAGATGAGGTGGCGGCGCTGTCCTTGGTGGGAGGGCGCCGGTTGGTTCGCATCCGCGAGGCTGACGAATCGGTGACAGCCGCTTGTGCCGTCCTGTTTTCGGCGCCGCCGTCGGGTGACAGCCTGCTGCTGGTCGAAGCCGGGGACTTGGGCGCCCGCTCGCGCCTGCGTCTGGCTTTCGAGGCCGCGCCCCTTGGGGCCGCACTGCCCTGCTATGTGGAAGACGAATCGGCGCTGCGGCGGGTGATCGTTGAATTGGCGGCGGGGCAGGGGTTGAGCCTCGACAATGATGCTCAGGTGTTTCTGGCCGCCCATTTGATCGGTGATCGTTCGGTGGTGCGCGGAGAGATCGAGAAGCTGGCGCTGTATATGGGCTCCGAGCGTCGGGTTGGGTTGGAACAGGTCCAGGCGGTGATTGGCGACAGCGCCTCACAATTGTCTTTGGATGACCCCATCTGGGCGGCAGCCAGTGGTGATTTTGCCGCCCTCGATACGGCGTTGAGGCGGCTTTATGCCGAAAGCATGGCACCTGTGGCTATCCTGCGGGCGGCACAACGGCATTTTCAGCGATTGCATTGGGTCCAGGCCGAAATCGCCGCCGGTTTGTCGAGTGAGGCGGCGGTGGGGGCTTTGAAGCCCCCTCTATTCTTTAAGTTGCGTAGTGTCTTTTTGACTCAACTGCGCCAATGGCCGTTACCGGCCTTGCGTCAGGCCCTCGATCGCTTGACCGAGGCCGAGATCGAATGCAAACGCACCAATATGCCCGACGAGACCTTGTGTGCCCGGACGCTGTTACAATTGGCGGCCTTGGCCCGGAGTCGTCGCTGACGGCCAGTTCCTTGAGCGGCCTTTTGAACTCACGCCATTCGAGCCTTGGTGGCGATTCATCAAGGCTGTGCCTTCAGATGTCGGTGCCACGAGGGACTAAGAGGGGGTGGCTTTTCTGGCACGTGGGCGCTTGGCCGGTTCGCTCTCGGAGCCCGTGCCATCGGCGGTCTTCTTGGTTCGCGCGCTCGAACTTGAAGACGCCGGGCTTTTCGTAGCCCTCTTTTTGGCTGGCGCCGGGGTTTCTACTGGCGCCGGGGCCGGTGTTGCCCCATGCGCCGCAGCTTTTGCGGCGGCTTTCTTTGGGGCGTCCTTGGCCGCTTTGCCTGTGCCGGCTTTGGCTTTGGTCTTCGCGGCGGGTTTGCCGGTTCCAACTTTGGCGGCTTTGGCGGCCAACAGGTCGACGGCCTCGTTCAGGGTGACATCTTCAGCGGCCATGCCTCTGGGCAGGGACGCATAGAGCTTACCATGTTTGACATAAGGGCCGAAGCGCCCGCTGCCGACCGTGATCGGTTTGCCATCGGCGGGATGTTCACCCAAGGCGCGTCCGGGATCGCTGGCGGCTCGCTGGCGACCCTCGGTGAGGGCGATTACGGCCCGATTGATGCCGATGGTCAGCACATCGTCGTCATCGGATAGGGATTTATAAATATTGCCGTGGCGAAGATAGGGACCAAAGCGTCCGATCCCGGCAGTGATCATCGCGTTTCCTTCGGGATGGGGTCCAACATCTCGGGGAAGCGCCAGCAAGGCCAGGGCGGTCGCTAAATCCACATCCAGGGGGCTGAGATTCTTGGGAATCGAAACCCGTTTGGGCTTATCCTCGTCTTTGGTCTTTTTCTTGCGCTTGGCCTTGGCTTTGCCTGTTGCCGTTTCGGTCGGCGGGGGTGGCAAGGCCACGGTTTCGGTGAGCGGGCCGAGTTGGATATAAGCGCCAAAGGGGCCACGTCGGACGGTGACGGGCAGGCCGGTCGCCGGGTCGTGGCCCAGCAGGCGCGGCCCTTCCAAGATCTCCCGACCGTCTTCACCATCGGGAGAGGCGATGCCGAGCGGGCGGGTGTAACGGCATTCGGGGTAGCGCGCGCAGCCGATGAAGGCGCCATTGCGGCTGAGTCGCAGGCCCAGTCGCCCTTCGTTGCAGGCCGGGCATGTGCGCGGAGAAACCCCGGCGGCGGTGGGTTCAGACGGGAAGAAGTGCGCCCCTAACGAGGCGTCCAGAGTGTCGATGACCTGGGTGATGGTCAGGTCTTTGGTGCCGGCGATGGCTTCCGAGAAGGCGCCCCAGAAAGCCCGCAACACCGCCTTCCAATCGATCCGACCGCCGGAAATGTCATCAAGCTGATTTTCCAGATCGGCGGTGAAGGTATATTCGACATAGCGGTCAAAGAAGCTTTCCAGGAAAGCCGTGACCAGACGGCCCCGGTCTTCGGGGACGAACCGCTTTTTCTCCAGGCGAACATAATCCCGGTCCTGGAGCACCTGAAGGATGCTGGCATAGGTCGAAGGACGCCCGATGCCCAACTCTTCTAGACGCTTGACGAGACTGGCTTCGGTATAGCGGGGCGGTGGTTGGGTCGAATGCTGTTCGGGGCGAATGTCACCGCGCGACAGCGGGTCGCGTTCTTTGATCGGCGGCAACCGGCGCTCGGCTTCGTCGTCGTCGGCCACATCGTCGCGATCCTCCTTGTAGACCCGGAGGAACCCGTCAAACACCACAATAGAGCCGGTGGCCCGCAGCACCACGTCGCCCTTGGGCGAAGCAATATCCACCGTCGCCTGATCCAGAATGGCCGAGGCCATTTGGCACGCTATGGTGCGCTTCCACACCAACTCATACAGGCGCAACTCGTCCCGGTCGAGAAAGCGGGCGACGTCCTCGGGGCGGCGTGCGAGGTCAGTCGGTCGAATCGCCTCGTGGGCCTCTTGGGCATTTTTGGCGCTGGCTTTGTAAAGCCGAGGGCTGGGCGGCAGATAGCGGTCGCCATAGCTGGTTTCGATCAGCGCGCGGGCACCGTTGACGGCTTCGTTGGACAACGACACGCCATCGGTTCGCATATAGGTGATCAATCCCACCGTCTCGCCGCCGATGTCGACGCCCTCATAGAGCTTTTGGGCGATCCGCATGGTGCGGGTGGCGCCCAGGCCGAGCTTGCGGGAGGCTTCCTGCTGAAGCGTTGAGGTGGTGAAGGGCGGGTAGGGGTTGCGCTTGACTTGTTTGTGTTCGACGGACGCCACGGAAAAGGCGAGTGGCTTCATGCGTTCAACCACCGCCTCGGCGGCAGCCTTGGTGCCAAGCGCGAATTTATCGAGCTTTTTGCCGTCCAGTTGGATCAGTCGGGCATTGAAGCTTGCGCCATCCGGGGTTTGGAACGTGACCTCGATGGTCCAAAACTCTTGGGACCGGAAAACCTCAATCTCGCCTTCACGCTGGCACACCAGACGCAAGGCCACCGACTGCACTCGGCCTGCCGATTTCGCACCCGGCAGTTTGCGCCACAGCACTGGCGACAGGGTGAATCCGACCAGATAATCCAGGGCGCGACGAGCCAGATAGGCTTCCACCAACTCGCGGTTGACCGCGCGAGGCGCACCAATCGCCGCTAAAACGGCGCTTTTGGTAATTTCGTTGAAGGTCACCCGCTCGATTTTGAGCCCAGGAGGAAGGCGTTGCTCTCGAAGCAGTTCTTCGACATGCCAAGCGATGGCTTCACCCTCGCGATCCGGGTCGGTGGCGAGGTAAACCCGTGTCGCGCCTTTGGCCGCGCGCACGATCTCGTCAAGGTGACGCTTGGAGCGTTCCCCCAACTCCCAGTCCATGGCGAAATCTTCGTCAGGACGAACCGAGCCATCACGGGCGGGCAAATCCCGAACATGACCAAAGCTGGCCAGAACGGTGTAGTTGGGCCCGAGATACTTGTTGATCGTCTTGGCCTTGGCCGGCGATTCGACGATGACGACATTGCTGACCGGCACGAGTCCTCCCGCCCTCCCTGCTGTTCTAACCTGGCAGTGAACAACACGCTAACCGTCTGATTCGATCCCAGGGATCGAAATCAGGTTCACCTGATTGCCTGGCCGCCGCTCTGCCCGTCCGGCCAGTTCCAGTTCCAGCACTACGGTTTGAACGATCGCCGCAGACAATTGACAGCCACGGACCAGTTCGTCAATTGGAACCGGCGACGGACTGAGGCTTTCCAGCACCAACACGCGGGCGCGGGCCAGTTCGGCCTCGTCCAAACGCGGCGTGGGAGCCAGCGGGCGGCTCATCAGAGCCTCTCCGGTGCCTTCGCGGGCTCCGGGTCGAATCAGAGGGGTTAGCACTTGGAGCACATCGGCAGCCGATTGTATCAGGGTTGCGCCTTCGCGAATCAGGCTGTTGGTTCCCTGGCAGCGTGGATCCAGAGGCGAGCCCGGCACCGCCAGCACCTCGCGCCCCTGTTCCAGCGCAAAGCGGGCGGTGATCAGGGAGCCCGATTTGAGCGCAGCCTCAACCACCACCACACCCAGGGAAAGCCCCGAGATCAGTCGGTTGCGGCGGGGAAAATGGCGGGCCTGGGGCTGGGTGCCGACCGGATTTTCGGAAATAGCCACGCCTTCGACGATCAGGCGACGATAGAGCGCGTCATTGTCCTCGGGATAGATCACATCGACACCGCCCGCCAACACCGCCACGGTGCCGCCAGCCATGGCGCCGTCATGGGCGGCAGCGTCAATGCCTCGAGCCAAGCCTGAAACCACCACCAGTCCAGCGTCGCCCAGCTCGCGGGCCAGCATATGCGCAAAGCGGCGGCCATTGACCGAAGCATTGCGGGCGCCGATCACCGCCACCGCCGGGCGTTGCAGCAGGTGAGCGTGTCCCAACACGAACAGCAGCGGAGGACGGTCGTCGACGGTGGCCAAGGATACGGGATAATCGGGCTCGCAGGCTGCCAGCGGGCGAATGCCAGCCCGGACACAGGCCGCCAACTCACGCTCGACCTCAGCCTTGGCCGGGACGCGCAACGGCTTGCTCTTCCCGCCCTGCTTGGCCAGCTCCGGCAAAGCCTTCAGTGCCGCTCCTGCCGAACCATACTGGTCGAGCAACCGGAAAAATGTGATCGGTCCGACATTCTCAGCCCGGATCAGGCGCAACCAATCGAGGCGCTCGGCGTCGGACAAGGGGCGGCGAATCAAAGGCATGGGTAAGGCCATTCCAAGCGTGGCGACAAGGGACGCTGGTGTTTCGCGCAATTGTGACAGCGGGGTCAAGTGCGGATTGCATCGGTTGCAAAGCAATCATACCGGCGAGCTATAACGATGACACACTGCCGGTATCGGGCCGCGACGACGGCCCGCCCGGCGTCTGAGGGCAGCCTTGATGAGTCAACATCAAGGCTCGAGGGTATCAGAGGGGCTTTGCCTTATACCAACGGCCCTAGACAATGATCCGTGCCGTTGGTATCGGCGGCGACCGCCGCCGCGCGCCCTGATACTGACACATCGCCGGTCCTCGGGCCGCGATGGCGGCCCCGCGTGCCCATCCGCCCATGTGCCCGCAGGAGGGCTTTCGGAAATGACGAAAACTATCGACGACGGCCTACGGATTCAGCCGCCGCCATCCCTGAAGTGCGGCCATGTAGTTACCACGTTCAAAGGCTGCGGGATTGGGGCAACGGCTGAGATTCATACTGCCTTGCATTTGCTTCAGGGACTCGTATTCGTGCTCGATTAACCAGCGTTCAAGGCCGATCCGCAGCTCGGCAAGTGCGTTCGGGCCGTCCTGAAGCAGCACCGACACCAGTTGTATGGCATTGGCGCCGGTCATGATCGCCTTGACCACATCGGCCACCGTATGGACTCCGCCCGAGCAGGCCAGCGATGGTTTCACCTGAGAAGACAGGATGGCCAGCCAGCGCAGACGCAGCAGCAGCTCCGACGAGGTGGACAGCTCCAGCCGAGGCGCGGCTTCGAGCCTTTCAATGTCAATATCGGGCTGGTAAAAGCGGTTAAACAGAACCAGGCCATCGACGCCGGTTTGCTCTAGCCGATGGACAAAACCACCAAATGCCGAAAAAAATGGTGATACTTTCAATGCCACGGGAATCGTGACGGTCTGCTTGACCTGTCGGGCAATGGTGATGACCCGATCTTCCACCGTGGCGGCATACTCGTCCAGGGCCGCAGCGACGAAATAGACGTTCAGTTCAAGCGCATCGGCTCCGGCCTCTTGGATCAGGCGGGCGTAATCGCTCCAGCCTTCGGTGCTGACGCCATTTAGAGACGCGATCACCGGCACCCGCACGGCCTCTTTAATCCGGCGGATTTGCTCCAGATAAGCCTCGGGCCCCAGGGCGAAATGATCAAGGCCGGGAAAGTAACTCAGGGCTTCGGCGTAGCTGTTGGCGGGGCCTTCGGTGGCCAGGAGGGCATGCAGGCGATCTTGCTTGATCTGTTCTTCGAACAGAGAATGCATGACGATCGCCGCCGCCCCGGCGTCCTCGAGCCGGCGCACTGTGTCCAGGGAGTCGACCAACGGCGATGCTCCGGGCATCAGCGGATGGGGGAGATCGAACCCCAGGTAGCGCGTGGACATGTCCATGGGATGTTCCTTGCGTCTTCCGTTGCTTGAGAGCAGACGGGAGCGGTGGTAACGCTCCCCTCGGCTGGTCTTTACTTGTCCTTGGTTTCCTGGAACTCGGCGGCAAAGCGCAGGCGTTCCAGGCGCAGGCGGCTTTCGGACTCGGCGGCCTTGAGCAGAGCCCGGAAGCGGGCCGGATCATCCCGCTCGACCACCCGGAACCGGGTTTCATTGGCCATGAAGTCAGCCAGTCGAGCCTTGGCTGGCCCGCTGTCCATGACCAGCGGCCTTTCGCCGACCGCCAAGCGGCGCGGATCAAAGCGGTACAACGACCAGTGTCCGCTATCCACCGCCAATTTTTGCTGATCCAGGCCATGGGCTAGATCATAGCCATGGGCGATGCAGTGGCTATAGGCGATGACCAAAGAGGGGCCGTCATAGGATTCGGCTTCCAACAAAGTCCGCACCGTCTGTTGATCGCGGGCGCCAAAGGCCACTTGAGCCACGAAGACATTGCCGTAAGACATGGCCATCATGCCCAGGTCTTTTTTACCGCTGGCTCGTCCGGCGATGGCGAATTTGGCCGAAGCGCCCAACGGCGTCGCTTTGGATTGTTGGCCGCCGGTGTTGGAATAGACCTCGGTATCCAGCACCAGAACATTGACGTTGCGACCGGAGGCCAGCACATGGTCAAGGCCGCCAAAGCCGATGTCATAGGCCCAACCATCGCCACCAACGATCCAGACGCTCCGTGTCACCAGATTATCGGCGATCTCAAGCAGACGTTGGGCGGCTAGGCCGTCGATGCCAGCCAGGGCTTGACGCAACGCCACCACCCGTTCCCGTTGGGCGGCAATGGTCGCCTCGTCTCGCCCGGTGGCGGCCAGCAGGCCCTCCACCAACGCTTCCGGCAACTGTCCAGCCAGTGCTTGCACCAGCCTCCGCGCCTGAAGGGCCAACTGGTCAAAGGCGGTGCGTAGGCCGAAGCCATATTCGGCATTGTCTTCAAACAGCGAATTGGACCATGCCGGCCCTCGGCCCTCGGGGGTGACGGTGTAGGGCGTGGTCGGCAGGTTGCCGCCATAGATCGAGGAACAGCCGGTGGCGTTCGCGATCACCGCCCGGTCACCGAAAAGCTGGGTCAGCAATTTGAGATACGGGGTCTCTCCGCATCCAGCGCAGGCTCCCGAGAACTCAAAGAGCGGTTGGAACAGTTGCACCTGCTTGACCGCCAACGGAACCTGAGGGCGCGGAGCTTCGGGCAGGGCTAAAACATAAGAAAAGGCGGCGCTGGCGGTGGCGCCGATCTCGGCGGTGGGGCGCATCTCCAGGGCCTTGCGCCGGGGATTGGCCTTGTCCTTGGCCGGGCAGACCGCCACGCACAAGGTGCAGCCGGTGCAATCTTCGGGTGAAACGGCTAGCACATAGCGGGAGCCGGCGAACTCCTCGCCCCGATAGTCGAGGCTGCGCAAACCGACGGGGGCTTCGGCGAGCGACTCGGGGGTACAGGTCTTGACCCGGATCACGGCGTGCGGGCAGACCATCGCGCACTTGTTGCACTGGATGCAGAGTTCGGCATTCCATCCCGGCACTTCGGCGGAAATGCCGCGTTTTTCGTATTGGGAAGTGCCCACCGGCCAAGTGCCATCCACCGGAAAGGCGCTGACCGGCAGTTGATCGCCATGACCGGCCAGAATCGCGCCGGTGACACGGCGGACGAAGTCGGGGGCGTGGGCGGGGATCGGTGGCCGGCGATCGAAAAGAGCGCTGGCCTCCGCTGGCACCGGAATTTCAATCAGGTTGGCCACCGATTGATCCACCGCCGCATGATTGCGCCGCACCGCTTCTTCGCTGCGCCGGCCATAGGTCTTGTCGATGGCGCCCTTGATTCGCTCCACGGCATCGTCGGCGGGCAGCACACCCGAGAGCGCGAAGAAACAGGTCTGCATCACAGTGTTGATGCGCCGCCCTAACCCGGCATCCCGTGCGACGCGGCTCGCATCCACCGCGAACAGCCGAACCCGGCTGTCGATGGCTTGTTGCTGAACCGAACGCGGCAGGCTGGCCCACACGTCATCGGCGGTGCCGGGGGCATTTAACAAGACGATCGCACCGGGCGCCGCCGTCCCGAGCACATCCATCTGATCCAGCAATGGGAAATGGTGGCAGGCGACGAAACCGGCCTGGCTGATCAAATAAGGGGCGTGAATCGGTTGCGGGCTGAAACGCAAATGGGAAACCGTGGTGGCTCCCGACTTGCGGCTATCATAGACAAAATAACCTTGGCCATATTGGCCGGTTTCTTCGGCAATGATTTTCAGCGAATTCTTGTTGGCGCCGACCGTTCCATCGGAACCCAGACCAAAGAAGACGGCGCGGGTGGTGCCTGCCGGTTCGACATCAAGGGCCTCGCCCAACGTCAATGAGCTATGGCTGACATCGTCATGGATGCCGACGGTGAAGCGCCGCTTGGGGCGAGGGCGGGTCAGCTCGTCGAACACCGCCTTGACCATGGCGGGGGTGAATTCTTTGGACGACAGGCCATAACGGCCACCGATGACCACAGGCTCTACCGCGAAACGCGGTGTGCCGACGGCTCGGGCCTCAGCGAGTGCCGCAACCACATCCAAGAACAGCGGCTCGCCCACGGCACCCGGCTCTTTGGTGCGGTCTAGGACCGCAATGGCCCGAGTCGTTTCTGGAAGCGCCGTGACGAAGTCGGCGATGGAAAAGGGTCGATAGAGGTGCACCGTGAGCACGCCCACCCGTTCGCCTCGCTCGCGCTCCAGAAAACGCGCGGTTTCGCGGGCGGTTTCCGCACCCGAGCCCATAACCACGATCACCCGCTCGGCGGCGGGGTGGCCGTCATAGTCGAACAGCCGGTAGCGTCGTCCGGTGCGCTCGGCCAAATGGTCAAAAGCGTCCTGAACCTGTCCGGGGCATTGCTCATAAAAGGGCGAGCAGGCTTCCCGCGCCTGGAAGAAGACGTCAGGATTTTGAGCCGTTCCGCGAATCTGGGGCCGGTCGGGGCTTAACCCGCGCTGGCGGAGTGCGCTGATGGCGCTTTCATCGATCAGAGCGCGGATATCGTCATCGCTCAGGGGGATGATGCCGTTCAACTCGTGGGAGGTGCGGAAGCCGTCAAAGAAATGCAAAAACGGCACCCGCGCCTTGAGCGTCACAGCATGGGAAATCAGTGCGAAATCCTGTGCCTCTTGGACGGTCGATGCCGACAAAAGCGCCATGCCGGTTTGGCGACAGGCCATGACATCGCTATGGTCACCGAAAATCGACAAAGCGTGGGTGGCCAGCGTCCGGGCTGCCACATGCAGAACGAACGGCGTCAACTCTCCAGCAATCTTATAAAGATTGGGGATCATCAGCAGCAGACCTTGGGACGCCGTGAAGGTCGTCGCTAAGGTTCCGGCTTGCAAAGCGCCGTGGATGGCCCCTGCTGCACCGCCTTCGGACTGCATTTCGACGATCTGGGGAATGTCGCCCCACAGATTGGATTTCTCCGCCGCCGCCCACTCGTCAGCCAACTCCCCCATCGGTGAGGCTGGTGTGATCGGGTAGATGGCGATGACCTCGCTGCATCGGTACGCGACCCAACCGGCGGCCTGATTCCCGTCGACCAACGCGGTCTCGGTTCGAGTCACTCCTGTATCGGCCATGCGGTCGGCTCCCTTTGACGCCCACAACTTTACGCAGCAAAAACGGCCCGGAGTGGACACGAGCGCAAGAGCGCAAACCCGCCGTTCGGTGCTCCGGGGCGCCTGTTTTGCGAGGTTCTTAAGGATTTCTTGAACTCTCGCAACGGTGGTTTCCTGGCAGAGTTGCCGGTTTGGCGCAAGGCGGATTTCGAGAAGCCGCGATATTTTCGATAAAGCTTGCCGACAAGGGGTCGACTGAACGTCCACTTGCCAGATTGGAAAAATCGCCTATAACGGTTGGGCAGGGATCCGCAATAGCGATGGATCAGCGGCAGGAGGATGAAGATGGATTTGGGTTTCCTCGCGATTCCGTTTTTCACGGCGCTGGGCGTCTTTAGCCTCGCTGTTGTTGGCAATGTTGAAGGGGTTAATGTCGAGTCGATCAGTGTCCCCTCGGTGGTTTCGGCCAAAAGCGGCTTTACCTCGGACGTGGTCGTGACGCGGCTGGTCGATCGAATCCAAAAAATTGAGCAACAGGCCGAAACGACAGCCATTGCAAAAGAAGTGATGGCCAATGACGAAGGCGGGACTGTGGCCGTTTTGGGTGAGTTCTTTGAATTGACCCCTTTACTGCGAGCCGTTCAGACCACCTTTGGGCTGATCCCTTACAGCTTCTCCGGCGAGATTGTGGCGAATGGCGATAATCTCGAGATGGTGCTGCGTGGTCGCGATACCCGGCATCACGAGACCACGATCCACGAAGAGGTTGAAGGTCGGGATGTGTCGAAATTGATCGATAAGGTCGCCTACGAGGCGGTACGGATGATCGATCCCTACATGCTGGCGGCCTATCAGTTTAGAAAGGACTATCGGGTTCGTGACTTCACCACGACCGAGAGCGTGATTCGTCGGGCGTTGGCTGACCCGGAAGCGCGGGATCGGAAATGGTTGCTGAATCTGTGGGGCGTCGTGCTGTACCAGGATTCCGATCGGGATGGCGCCATCGACAAGTTTCGCGAGGCTCTAGAGGAAGATCCGAATTTCGCTTCAGCCCTGTTTAACTGGGGCGTCGTGCTGGCGCGTCAGGGCAAGCAACAGGATGCCATTGATAAATTCCAGTCGGTGGTAGTGGGCTGGAAGCCGGGAGATCCCGTCGAAACCCTCGCTGCGGCTTACACTGAATGGGGCTTTACGCTGGCCTTATTGGGCCATCCTGATCGAGCTTATGACAAGTTCCGGCGGGCCGTCGAAGTGTATCCTCAACTCTCGGATATTTACACCAGTTGGGCTGAAGTCCTGAGCGCCCAGGGGCATCCTGAAGAGGCGCAGAAGAAGACGGCTCAGGCCTTGGAGCTGGCTCCGGTGGAGCGGGTCTATACCGAGAATCTGATTGGTCGAGTCCAGAACCTGCCGGCGGTGGCGGCTAGCCGCTAATATGGGGCGCGCAAAGGGCCGCATGATCAAAGGGGGCTTTTGCCCCCTTTGATGTTGGGATTAGGGACGCAAGACAATAACCGAAAGACCGCGACCATAGACCGCGTCTCCCCGCAGCGTTGCTCGGCGATAGCTGAAGAACCGGGTGTCTTCGGCCAGGGTGTCGTTGGGGCAGCGTTGTAGCGACTCGATCCCACATTCACCGAGTCGCCGGGTGATCAGTCCCGGAAGATCGAACATAAAGTGGCCAGTTCGGTGCGCGGGGGCAAAAAAATCGCCGTCGTCCGGGCGTTCGTTCGTGAACTGGGCGGGAAAGTCCGGGCCGACTTCGTAGGAGCGTTGGGCGATACAGGGGCCGATGGCGGCGACCACGCGCCGGGGGGCAGCTCCAAGTGTGGTCATGGCTTGGACCGTGGCGGCGATAATTCCGGCCCGCGTTCCTTTCCAGCCAGCATGGGCGGCTCCGATCACCCCAGCTTTGGCGTCGGCCAACAAGATTGGCACGCAATCAGCGGTCAATATCCCTAGCGCGATGTCCGGTTGTGCGGTGACCATGGCATCGGCCTCAGGGGCCTGTTGATGGGCATGGGGTTGGGTTACCACCACCACCGTTGGGCTGTGGACCTGATAGAGGGTGGTCAGTCGCTCGGGAGCTAAGTCAAGTCGGCGCATGGCGCGGGCGCGGTTCTCGGTGACCGCCGCTGGATCGTCGCCCGAGCCGTAGCCGCAGTTGAGAGAGGCGTAGAGGCCGGTGCTCACGCCGTTTTCACGGGTAAAAAAGCCGTGCCGAATGCCATTCAAGTCGTTGAGAGCGCCAAGGGTGATCACGGGCGGGACCGAGAGGTGAGGGGGGGAGCTGCGGGGGGGCGCCAGAGCTTGGCGTTTTCGAACCCCGCCGGGATGGATTGATTCAGGCCGGTGAGTGCCAAAACTTTGAACAATCGCCCCATAGCATCGTCGTCGGTCAGGCGGTGAACGGCGGCGTCCAGGTCTTCGGCTTGTTGGGGCGAAGCCACTCGACGGAGTGCGGCGGCTCGGGTCTCAAGGCCCAAAGCGCGGAGAAAATCGCCTTGGGTCACGGGGCCATGGGCGGTGGCGCCGCCATCGGCTGCGGTTGCGGCAAGAGCGCCGAAATCCACATGGCTGGTGATGTCGGCCTCGCCAGGGCGGGCCAGCACCGGCACCGGAACATGGCGGTGGAGGGCCTGGAGGGTATCGGTGGGGACCGGGGCAGTATGGCCATAATCCACCACCAGCGCGGCGCCACCGTCGCGGGCCAGCCGCCGGCCCAACTCCAGGGCGATGCTTTGAGCGGTGGGGGCCAGATCAATGACGGTTCCGATCGCCAAGGCGGGGCTGGCGGCTCGCAACCGGGGGGGGATCAGGAGGGTCGATGGTTGGCCAGGACGGTCGAGCCGAAAGCACAGCTCCTCGGTGTCCGGGGCCAGAGTCACCAGCCGTTCGGCCCACCCTTCAGGGGTCAATTGGAATTGGCGAATGGGTAAGGCGTCGAAGAACTCGTTGGCCACCAGCAGCAGCGGGCCGTCGGGCACTTCGGCCAAGCGATCCTGCCAAGTCGGGGCATAAGCGGCCAGGGCTTCGGCTTGGCGGCGCCGTAGCACCGGACTGGTTTCGACCAATACGATGCGGCACGCGCTTGTGAAGGCCGGCAGAACCCCTGACACTGCCCGCAAGGCATCAGCCATCAAGGTTCCTCGCCCCGGTCCCAGCTCGGCCAGCGTGACTGGATTGGGGCGACCAAGCTGGTCCCAGCACTGGGCACACCATAGGCCGATCAGTTCGCCGAACATCTGGCTGATTTCTGGCGCAGTGATGAAATCTCCAGCCACTCCGAATGGGTCAGAGGTGGTGTAATAACCGTGCCGTGGATGGCACAGAGCCTCCATCATGAAGTCGGCGACGGTCAACGGCCCTTCGAGTCGAATCCGTCGTTGCAGCAGGGCGAGCAGGGGGGGCGCCGATTCGCTCACGGCGCTGGGGTCCGGGGCTGGGTCGTCTCGGTCTTCGGCTCTGCCACCCTTGCTTCTGTTGTCGCGCCTGTTGCCGATGCCGTTAACACCACGGTTGCCGGGCGGGTGCGGGCGTACAGGATGAAGGCGGCACCGATCATGATCATCGGTATGGACAGCAATTGACCCATGGTGGCGCCTTGGAACAGGAATCCCAATTGGACGTCGGGCTCTCGGAAGAACTCCAATGAACTGCGGGCCAAGCCGTAGCCGATGAAGAAAAGGCCGATCAATGTTCCGGGCCGGTTCCGAATCGCGGGCACCCGAGCGGCTAACCCCAGCAGTATGAATAGCACCAAACCTTCAAGAGTGGCCTCGTAAAGCTGGCTAGGGTGGCGGGGCAGGGGGCCGCCTCGGGGAAAGACCATCGCCCAGGGGACATCGCTGACCCGGCCAAACAATTCACCATTGATAAAATTCGCAATGCGTCCAAAGAACAAGCCGATGGGGGCGGCGCAGGCCAACAGATCACCGAAGGCCAGTGGCGAGAAGCCACGATGATACGAGAACAACAGGACAGCAATGATCACGCCAAGGAAGCCGCCATGGAACGACATGCCGCCATGCCAGACCATCAAAATTTGGCTGGGATCTGAAAGATAGTAATCGAATTGATAAAAGAGGACATAACCAATGCGGCCTCCCAGAACGACCCCGATGACCGCCCAGGTCAGAAAGTCATCATAGTCGATGGGCTGGGGTGGGCCAGGATTGCGGGCCGACAGCCGCAGGCAGTACCGCCATCCCAGGATAAAGCCAGCCAGATAGGCCAAGGCATACCAACGGATTGCCAACGGGCCGAGGGAGATTGCGACAGGGTCGATAGCCGGGAAGGGGATAGCGAACATCATGGCGGACACCGCAAGGTAAGAGCGGGGGGAACAGGCGATCCGCCGGAGCGGTCATCAGCGAGGAGCGGTATTGGGTGAGGTCAGCGGTACGGGTTCGGTGCGGCGAGGTGCGTTCTGACATAGCGATCAATGCCGTCTTCCAGGGACGCAAAGGGCGCCTGATAGCCAACTTGCCGTAACCGCTCCATCTGGGCTTGGGTAAAATACTGGTAGCGATTACGCAACGACTCGGGCATGTCGATATATTCAATGGTCGGCTCCATGTCGGCAGCCCGGAATGTTGCCAAAGCGAGATCTAAAAAGCTGCGTGCTTTGCCGGTCCCAACGTTAAACAGGCCGCTGACAACGCGCGTTTCGCCCAACCACAGCATCACTTGCACGCAATCCTCAACCCAAATAAAGTCACGAAGCTGCCCTCCGTCCTGATAATCGGGGCGGTGAGAGCGGAACAGCCGGGCTGGTTGACCGCTGCGAATCGCCGGGTAAAGCCGGGAGATCACCGATGCCTGTTCACCCTTATGGTACTCGTTGGGGCCGTACACATTGAAGAATTTAAGACCGGCCCATTGGGGCGGGGTTCGTGCGCCTTCGGCGACGGCGCGGGCGACATAGCGATCAAAGGCGTGCTTGCTCCAGCCATAAGCATTGAGCGGCTGTAACCGCGCCAATCCTTCTAGGCTGCCGTCATCATCGAAGCCCTCCGAGCCATCGCCGTAGGTGGCCGCCGACGAAGCATAAACCAGTCGGACATAATGGCGCGTACACCAATGCCACAAATCCACCGAGAGCGTAAAATTATTCTGAAGGATCAGGTCAACATCGGTTTCAGTGGTCGAGGAAATAGCCCCTAGATGGTAAATGACCTCGATTTGATCGGCGTGGGAGTCCAGGAATTCGAACAAGCGTTCGGGCGTGACCAGCGCGCGAAGCTCGCGACGACTAAGATTGCGCCATTTGTCATCGGAGCCAAAGCGATCGCAGACCGCGATGGCACTGACGCCCTGCTGTTCAAGAGTGGCGACGAGATTGGACCCAATAAAGCCGGCGCCGCCGGTTACGACGATCATGGCATTGCCCGCTGGTTGGCTGTCCGAAGTCCCAGGTTTCGCCTGGGCAGTTTTTTATAAGCCGACCGGGGGGCCCACCGCAAGCCGCCTGCGTACCCAAGGTTTGAGAGCGGCGAGCCCTGATACTGACACATCGCCGGTATCGGGCCGCGACGGCGGCCCCGCGCGCCCATGCGCCCGCCCGGCGTCTGAGGGCAGCCTTGATGAGTCAACATCAAGGCTCGAGGGTATGAGAGCGGCGAGCTATAACGATGATACACTGCCGGTATCGGGCCGCGACGACGGCCCCGCGCGCCCA
>Ga0302266_10000236_pt1 | contig 57082 bp, 47 predicted proteins | sample III_Bog_E1_2_FD_194559 | JGI IMG/M metagenome (GOLD analysis project Ga0302266, IMG submission 194559) | Peat permafrost microbial communities from Stordalen Mire near Abisko, Sweden - III_Bog_E1_2 | ecosystem: Environmental > Terrestrial > Soil > Wetlands > Peat | place: Sweden: Abisko...
AAAAGCGGCATCGGAACTTCACACTTAGCGCTTGCGTAGATGTAGGCTACGGGAAGGGTTCCCGGAAAGGTCTGGTATGCGCAACATCTCTGCCGTGGATTCAGTTTCTCTCGCGATTCAACGCACACGAGATTTCCTCTTCAGGCCGTTCGCTTGGGGCACTTATCTGAAGCTGGGCCTGGTGGCTATTATCACGGAGGGCCTGGGAAGCAGTGTTCATGGCTCAGGGAGCGGCAACGACAAGCCATCCGTGCATACTCCCAATCTGGACGCGCCGTTCCATATGGATGCGCCGTTCCACTTCGAGCCCTACCAGATTGCGGTTGCTGTGGCGGCCCTGGCGCTGGCGATGGTCATCGTGTTCTTTATTGTCTACCTGATTACGCGGCTGCGCTTCGCCTACTTCCACTGCCTGGTTCACAACATCAGAGAGATTCGTCCTGGCTGGGAGTTCCATCGCGAGCAGGCGGGGCGTTTCTTCTGGCTCAACGTGGGTGTTGGATTCGGGTTTCTGGTGGTGGTGGTTGCGATTGCCCTTCCGTTCATTAAAGGGTTTGTGAAGCTGGCTCAAGAGACGCACCAGGGTGGGCCATTTGATTGGGGATTGCTGCTGTCCCTGGTGCTGCCGCTGATTCCGATTCTGGTCCTGATTGGTATAGCCGGAGTTTTGAGTGACCTGATTTTGCGCGACTTGATGCTGCCGCACTACGCGCTGGAAGACGCAACCGCGGGACAAGCATGGGCTGAAGTGTGGCATAACATCATGGCGGAGAAGAAGCAGTTCCTGGTATACGCACTGCTGCGCGTCGTGCTGCCGCTCATTGCGTCGGTCTGCGTGTTCATGGTTCTGGCTATTCCCGGTCTTGCGATTGTCGGCGTCATTGCGGCGCTTGAATATGGCTTGCACTCGGCTTTCGCGGATGCCACTGGTGGGGCGGCTGTAGCCGGCATAATGCTCCAGGTCTTCTTTGGCTTAATCGCCGCGGGATTAACCCTGCTGGCGAGCATTTGCCTGGGGGGGCCTTTGAGCACAGGCGTGCGGGAGTATGCGCTGGTCTTCTATGGCGGACGGTATCGGCTGCTTGGGGATCTGCTTTATCCGCCGGTGGTGGCGGCTCAGGGTGGCCCTGGGACTTTCGGGGTCCGCTGAGAGACGCTTTGGCGCTGCACGTGGCGAAAGGTCGAAATTGGTCATGACCATGTTGACTGGAAAGTAACTGACGGTTGGGCGAAAAACCAACCGATATGCCGAAACCGCCTCACCCCAACCTTGGATTTCGGCGGGCATCATGGCTGCGCAGGCAGCAGATGGTATGGATCGAAGCCGCCAAGTTCTACCCAGCCACTGCTCCACACTGGAGTTCCATTGCGGTCCACGTAGAGGATTTCCTTTTCGGTTTCCACCAAGCAGAGCCCGTCTTGGAAGCAGCTGCTCCTGAAGAACCTCGGCGTAATAGCGAACGCCCCGGTGGGGCTAATAAATCCGACCTCACACGCATCAGCTATGGAGCGGTGGGCTTGGCCGGTCCCAATGCTTACTGCCGCGACGCCGTCCGAGAACCTCTCACCCCTCCTGTATGTGGCCGCTACGGCAAGCTCTCCTTGTAGGTTCACGTACCCAGTTCGTTTATCGACAATCACCGTCGCCATTCCCTCTGAATACTCATAGGCCATATCGAAGCGGGGTTCGGTTACGTACTCTGCATCCCGATTGATGTGTCCCCATTTGCCATCGCGTGCAACCCGGGCTCGACCCTGTCTAAATGGACCAGCCATTGCGCGGCCACAAAAGAAACGCATAGGAATGGCGGTAGAAGCGTCGGGATGGATGTATCCCCATGCTCCGTTTAGCTTCACGGCTGCGACACCTTCGGAGAATCCGCGCGCATCCTCGAAAAACGGGGGGATCACCTGATTCCCATCTCGGTCGATGTACCCATAAAGCTCACCGTCGTACACGCAGGCGAGGCCCCCGTCGAAAGAGCTGATGCTGCTGTAACGCGGCTTGACGATGATTTCTCCCGTTGCAGAGATCAAGCCGCGCCTGTCACCATCCTTCGGATTTCCAGTGGGGAATTCCGCGAGCCCTTCAGAGAAGATGAGGGGGCGACGGTGGCAAGGTGAGATCACGAAGTCGCCGTTGGGGTTGATCGCTCCCCATTGGCCCCCTTGTTTAACTGGAGCGAGTCCGTTACGGAAGGGATATGCTTCCTCGAACACGGCTGGGAGGGCGACTTCACCGAGGCAGTTAATGTACCCGGCCTTATATCGCTTCCGGCTTCGCCCCTGCCGTACGAAAACTGGGAACAGCCGATCCGTCCAAGCTGGCTTGTTCGTCGTTTGCACGAATAGAGGCTAGCAGATCGTGGAGTTCCGGGTGTATCACCGACTACCTGTCAGTTACCATTTCATTATTGTTCCTATAGATCGGGGGCAAATGGATTTCCCGGAATCGGAAGGGGTCCCATAACAAAGTCCTCGTGAGCCGATCGTACGGAGCCGGGAAACTGAAGCGGCTCTCAGGAACCTTTCAGGGGTCGCCAGTGTCCAAGAGGAGTAGGGGTCGCATTCGCATCCGGAAAAATTGAACGCCGCCGGGTTCTGTGGACACGTCTTCGTCTGTGGAGTGGCAGAGTGTACCCTGAAGACCGGAGTTCCTGATGCGCTGTGTCCCAATTGTTGGTTGTTCATTGTGTGCTGTCGTGCTGGCAATGTCGGCACCCGCGCAGTCAAAGACATCTCCGCCGGTGGCTGGGGCAACGAGCCCACAAAGCGCCGCTCACCTGGTGCTGCCGCCTGTTCCCAAGCCTCTGCTTCCCGACTCCTTTGCCGGATGGGTGGCAGCGGATGCGCCGAAAAAGCTGATGGACGCAGCACAGGTGGACCCGGACAATGCTGCCGCGCTGAAGGAATACGAGTTTACAGACGCCGTTATCGCCAACTACAAACGGGAAGGCGAAACGCTCAGCCTGCATGCGATCCGCTTCCACGACGCGAGCGGTGCTTACGGCGCGTATTCCTTTTATCGCCACAATGGATGGCCGAAGGAAGATATTGGTTCCGGCGCGACTTCGAATCATAACCGCGTGCTGTTCTGGATTGGGAACACCGTGGTGGACGCCAACTTCTCTCACATTCGTCCCATGTCCGGGTCGGAACTCAGAGAGCTGGCTGGGCACATTCCGGTTCCTGAGGGGACAAAAGCGCTGGCTCCGCCGCTGCTGAGCGACCTGCCTAAAGACTCGCTGGACGGCCAGACGACGCACTATGCTCTTGGACCGGTGGGCTACGCCGGAGCGGGGGGCGTGCTGCCGCCGGAGCTGATTGGCTTCGACAAGGATGCGGAGACCATCACCGCAAACTATTCGCTGACCTCGGGGCCGGCGACCCTTACCATCATCGACTACCCCACGCCGCCGATGGCCATTGCGCAGGAAGCCAAGATTCGCGCCTACCTGCAGGCCGGGAGCAAGGCAAATCCGCCGTGGCCCAAGCCGCTAATGGATTCCGACCAGGCATCGATTGAGGTGCGGCGGAGCGGGCCGCTGGTGGCCATTGTGAGCGGAGACGCCATTCCGGATGAAAGCCACAAGTTGCTGGCTACCATCCACTACGATGCGGACTTGATGTCGATTCCTCAGCCGACGCAGTCCGAGGTGTCAAAGACCAGCCAGTTGCTGCTGGGCATTGCCAGCCTCGTCATCATCGGGGGGAGCGCCGCGCTGCTGCTGGGAGTGTTTCTGGGCGGCTTCAGGGCCCTCTATCGGGTGGCCCGCGGCAAACCCGCCTCTTCGATGTACGAAGCGGAGTTCACAAGCCTCCATTTGCGGGATTGAGGTTCTAGCTCCTCTAGAGGCTCCGGCGTGGTCCGGGAGGGCGAAATTGCGAGGAAATCCTGTGGAAAACAGGGCGCAAACCCGAGGAAACACCCTGAAAAGACGGAAGTAAGTGGGAGCGAAAAGGCGAAGAGGAGGCAAACATCCTTCCGGGACCTGCTCTGGAAATTGATCTACAGGTGATTGAATCTAAAGAGTTTATTTCTGCCGTGATTTCTCCTTGACACTCCCTTCGGGCGAACCTACTATGCAGCCAGAAAGTTCTGATGGCTTTGCCTCCGTTGGAACTATTCTCCCTGAGGAGAGAGCTGCCCTGTTGCCGGGCGGCTCTTTCCGTTTTTTGGAGGCTTTTGGGATCGTGATCTTGGGGGTTTTGTACCGGGGATGAATCCCCGGGGCTACCGGATAAATCCCGGCCGACTGGATAAATTTTCGGCCTACGGCCGGCTAGTTCCAGCCAATGTCGAGCAACAGGGCACGGATGACGACGAGGCCAGAGACGGTCAGGGCCGCCAGCATGCAGGTCCAAAAGCCGATTCGGTCATACGGAACGAAGAGAGTCGTCTTGCTACCGGTGAAAGTGAGCCCGAACGCGGCGGGGAGCAGGGCGCGGACGGCGACCGCAACCAGGATTCCTGCGACCCAGACGATTGCGATTCTGAAGGCGAGCTGAACTGTCAGCGCCATGTTGGTTTCCTTCTTCAGAGAGGCTTGATTGGGATGTCGGCGAAGCGACTTGCACGGTTCAACTTTACCTTCCACGAGTGCAACGATACAATCGGAGAGCAGGCCGAAGTAGCTCAGTTGGTAGAGCAGCTGATTCGTAATCAGCAGGTCGTCGGTTCGACTCCGATCTTCGGCTCCATCTCTCCCAGAGGTGGGACCGGCTCCCCCTCCCGCAGGCTCCCTGAATTAGAAGAATTCGATCAGGCCGCTGTCGCACGGCCTGAAGCCATTCTCTAAGCGCCTGGCAAAACCTTTTTGATGACGGCGATGAGGTCGTTGCCGGATACCGGCTTCACGATCCAGCCGGTGGCGCCTTGACGCTTGCCTTCTTCGCGCTTAGCGGTGTCGCCCTCGGTAGTGAGCGTGAGGATGGGAATGAAGCGAAAAGCCGGCATTGCGCGCACCTTCCCAATCAATTCCATCCCTCCCATTACGGGCATATTGATATCGGTGAGGATCAAGTGGGGTTTGATTCCCGCTTTCAGCTTGTCGAGAGCGACCTGGCCATTGTTGGCCGTTTCCACCTCAAAGCCGCTCATGGTCAGTGTGGCCTTGAGACTCATGAGCATGGTCACCGAATCATCGACAACGAGAATGCTTTTTGCCATGGAACTTCCTTGTGTCCCGGAACCAGCGCGGCTGCGAGACAGTGGTCTGTTTGATTCATCGTCAGGAATTGGAAGAGGGTTAACTTGTAACGGCTGGGTACGGAAACCGAGCTCGGTTGGAGCCGCCCTGCACTCTGGATTCGGCATCGGTGAAACGGCCGGATTTGTCGGGATCTATCGGTGTTTGTTCCCTGAATTTCCGGCTTTTTACGGACAGGATGGAGGCTAATCCTTGAAAAGAACCAAGTCTGACACCCGTTATCCACTGATTTTTTTATTCGGGAGGTAGATGCAGTCCGCTTATCCACGCATACTCTTGGCATAATCGCAGCAAGAGCGGTTCCTCCGTATTGTTCTAAGGGCAGCGTCCAGAAGCTGATTTGGGAATGCGAAGACTGGATAAAGTTCGGAACACGAGTTCAACCCCGAGGCCGTACCGATTTACCTGTGGGAGCACTCAAGAGTGACCAGCTATAGCCGTCAGGACGTGTTGCGCATCTTGCAGATCAGTTCCCGCCAGTTGCAGGGGTGGGAGCGAGCAGAACTGATCCCTCAACGCGAAACTTACACATTCCAGGATCTTGGTCAGTTGCGGACGGTTCGCGCGCTGCGGGAGGAGGATGTTTCCGCGGCCTCCATTCGGCACTCCATTGTGGCGATGAAGGCTGTGGCCGGCATGGCGAATCCCATGCTGGAGGCATGCCTGGTCCGCACGGGAACGCGGCTGGCTTTTCGGCACCATGGCGCGATGGTGGACCCGATCCGTCGCCAGTTGCTGTTCGATTTTGAGCGGTATGACCGAATGGGCGAGCAGTCGACAGGTTTCACCCCGTCTCCGCTGCGCCGTCCGAGCACGCTTGCTCCGCGAGGCGTGCAGGATCGCTTTCTAGCTGCGGTGCAGGCCGAAGAATCTGGCGAAAAACAGCGCGCCATCGGACTGTACGAAGAGATTCTCGCGATTGACCCAAACTATGCGGCGGCGTACATCAACCTGGGAACCATGAATTTCCACCTACGCCAATTTGGCCGTGCCGAGCAACTCTACCGGCAGGCGACGGTGGTTGACCCCAGCTATGTGCTGGCATTCTTCGATCTGGGCAATGTGCTGGATGAGTTGCAACGGTCGGAGGAATCCATTGCCGCATACCGGAGGGCTGTGGCGCTTGCGCCACGCTACGCGGATGCCCACTACAACCTGGCGCTGGCTTATGAGCGCAAGGCACAGAACCGTTCCGCGCTTAAGCATTGGCTGGCCTATGTGAAGCTCGATAGCCGTGGACCGTGGGCCGAACACGCGCGGAGCCAGATTCGGAAGCTGTTGAGCCGCGAGAAGCTTGCGGTTACATCGCGCTCGCCCCATTACATTCCGCCCCGCAAGGGAACGGCAAGGCTGACGCTGGTTTGATACAGGTTTGATACACTGCGAGGCCGGAGGCAATTTTCGCTTTGGCCACTGTATCCCACCCCCCCCTTACGCAACTTTCTGAAGACGAGAATCTTTTCTACTCCACCGTGAAGCAATTTGCGGAGGAGGCGATTGCGCCGCGTGTGCGGGCGATGGACGATGACCAGCAATTTGCGAACGGGCTGGTGAAGCAGCTGTTTGAGTTGGGCCTGATGGGGATTGAGGTTCCCGAAGAGCTGGGTGGCGCGGGGGGCAGCTTTTTTGACGCGGTGCTGGCGATTGAGGCGATTTCGACGGTTGATCCCGCGGTGGCCGTGCTGGTGGACGTGCACAACACGCTGGTAAACAACGCGCTGCGGCGGTGGGCAACGGAGGAACAGAAGAAGCTCTGGCTGCCGCGTCTGGCTGTGGATACGGTGGGGGCTTATGCGCTGAGCGAAGCCGGCTCCGGGTCGGATGCGTTTGCATTGCAGACGCGCGCTGAGGCGGTGGCGGGCGGATTTCGACTGAATGGACGCAAGCTCTGGATCTCGAATGCCCGCGAGGCCGGTCTTTTCATCGTCTTCGCCACGCTCGATCCAAGCGCTGGCTATAAGGGCATTACAGCGTTTCTGGTGGAGAAGGGGACAGCGGGATTCACCGTGGGCCGCAAGGAAGACAAGCTGGGGATCCGGGCGAGCAGCACATGTGAACTGGTGTTTGATGGGTGCGAAGTGCCTGAGGCAAACGTGCTAGGAGAGCCGGGCAAAGGATACATGATTGCCATTGAGACGCTAAATGAGGGGCGCATCGGGATTGGCGCGCAGATGCTGGGGCTTGCGGAGGGGGCGTGGGGCCATGCGGCGCGATACTCCAAGGAACGGCGGCAGTTCGGGAAGGCTATCGGCGAGTTTCAGGCGGTGCAGTTCACGCTGGCGCAGATGGCTACGGAGATTGAGGCGGTGAAGCTGATGGTCTACAACGCGGCGCGGTTGAAGGATGCCGGACAGCCGTATGTGCGGGAGGCGGCGATGACCAAACTCTTCGCATCGCAGGTTGCGGAACGGGTGGCCAGCCAGTGCGTTGAGGTTTTTGGGGGAAATGGATTTGTGCGGGATTATCCGGCGGAGAAGTATTACCGCGACGCTAAGGTGGGAAAGATTTACGAGGGGACTTCGAATATGCAGCTGATGACGATTGCGAAGAGCAGTGGTCAGTGATTAGTGGTTAGTGGTTAGTGGTTAGTGGTTAGTGGTTAGTGGTTAGTGGCCGATAATTGTGCCTGTGTCAGGAGGAGGAATTGCACAAGTTTGCTGGTGTGGTTTGCACGCTTTTACTTCCGCTGATTTTGGCGAATTCACCGGGCGACAAGTTCGCGAAATACAAGGCCGTGGAGGCCTATGAGATTCGAGCGGGAATTCTCATGATGCCGAAATATGCTGCTGATGGGCAGGTCTGCGAGATCGGGCTTGAAAGACGTCGTTATTCACCGGAAATGATCCGACTCGATGGAGACATTCCAGACAAAGACCTCAATGATATTGTCGATGAGCTTGCACCGGGCGCTGAAAGGGGTCCGAAAGACGAGATTGAACGAACGGATGAGGATGGCGGTGGGATGACTACAAGCCGCAATTACGAGAACGTATCCGTTCAGCTCTTCAGTCATGTGCTTAATAATGCAAGACGAGACACAAAGGTCGAGCCGAACATCGCGGTGTCGATTAAATGGAAGAATCGCAAATGCGAATAGGCAAGGGAGCAGCCGAGCCTTCATGCGCCGCAGCGACCAGCCGGATATGTGCGGGGCGCGTGCGGCAGCATCCGCCTACGATTTGGGCGCCTGCCCTGAACCACTCCGCTGCCTGCGCACCGTATCTTTCCGGATCGCCCTTGCCTGTCCAGCTACGCGCTTCTGCATCCCATCCTTCGCCGGAGTTGGGATAGACGACGATGGGCTTGTCGGAGGTCTGCTTGAGCTCAGCGATTAGAGACGGGATGAATGAGGGGTGGGTGCAATTTACGCCGATGACGATGGTCTGCGGAAAGTGGGCTACCGCGGCGGCGCCATCCCTTAGCAGTTCTCCGTGAGCCACGTGCTTTCCGTCTTTGCAGGTGAAGCTGAACCATGCTGGCAGATTGGGCCAAGGGCTCAGAGCTTCGCCGATTGCTTTGGCTTCTTCAAGTGAGGGAAGGGTTTCAAATGCGAGCAGATCGGGCGCTTGTGCGCCTGTGGCGGCGGCCAACACGCTGATGCGCTCGCGGTGGAAAGCTACCAGGTCATCGAATCCAACTTCGTAGTTGCCGTGGTATTCAGCGCCACTGTGCAACGCTGCGCCGTATGGGCCTAGCGATGCTGCCACTACGATTCGCCGGTGAGTAAACTCTGCCGTGGCAGTGCGGGCCAACTCGACGGACTTGAGCAGCGCTGTGTCAGCACGATCAGGCTCAAATCCAAACTCTGCGTAGCCCATCCGCGAGACCTGGTAGCTCGCAGTCAGAATGCAGTCCGCGCCCGCTTCGATGTATGCACGATGTACGGCGATCACTTTCTCTGGCGCGTCTTCCAGGACGTGCGCGGACCATAGCGGGCCATCGATGTTCGCGCCTTGATACTCAAGCTCGGAGGCCATGCCGCCGTCGAGGATACGGACGCCACCGAGTATCGAAGCGCCGTCGTGGGCATTCATATCCATGGAGGAAATGCTATCGCACGGGGGCTTCCATCAGAACATCGGCTGCGGACGAGGACGTCCGCACTAGAGCCGATCCGCTACCCCAGACCGGAGACCGGAGCTACATTCCGCCGGAGACTTGCGCTACTTTGCGGTTACATAACCATAGGGTTATTTACTAACTGGAAGAGTCGCGCTGACGTGTGGCTTTGACTGCCGACAGAATTCCTATGCCGATGAGCACGACCGCCCCTGCAAGGATCCATTGGGTGGGCATGCGCATGAGATGCGCGACATAGGCGAGTCCAGCAATCATGATGGCGAATCCGCCGGCGTACAGTCCGAATGACATGAGTTCTCCTTGGGAAGCAAAGTCTAGCGTCGCATTGTGCCGAGGAAAAACCTGTGCTGTTTAGACCATGTGCGCGGGGCGGCGCGCTGAGCAAGGTGCTTAGTGGGCGCCCAAAGACAAATGCAGGCTCTTCGACTCACCACCCCAACCTCCGCCCCAAAGAGCAAAGACCGCTCTTTGGGAACCCCGGAACTGAAAAGCGCCTGGGGCCCCATTCCCACCCCAGCGACGAAGACCTGTCGCCGGGGACCCCGGTTCGCTCCTGATGACCGGCCTCATGCTTCCCGCCTTTGCGCCAGAAGAAAGGCGCAAAAAACGGGGCACGGAGCTTTTGTACCCAATCCGGCGCGGGTTCATCCAGCGGTAACTCGACTTGGCGAGTCAAGATGCTCAGAATGACAGGTTCTTTTAAGCTTTTAAGTGGGGATTGGACGCGAGTCTAACGAAGATTGGATTAGAGCTTTTGGGTGCGCTGGACCGCGCGTACGCCGGGTACGCGACGGAGGCCGAGCACCATGCGGTTGAGGTGGTGCAGGTCTTCTGCTTCGACCACAAACTCCACAATGGCTTCGCCGGTTTCTTCGCGCTTGATTTCGATGCCGCGGATGTTGGTGTTGTCGTCAGAGATGATGGCCGTCATCTCCTTCAACATGCCGGTGCGGTCGTCGCAGAAGACGGTGATCTTGACCGGATAGCGCTGGGGACGGCCCGCATTTTCGTCGCCAACGCGCGACCACTCCACAGCGATGCGGCGGTCGCTCTCGTAAAGCAGGTTCTGCACGTTGGGACAACTGCGCGCATGGACAGCCACGCCCTTGCCACGCGTGACGTAGCCGATGATTTCTTCGCCGCGAATGGGATTGCAACATCGCGCACGGTAAACCAGAAGGTCGTTCTGTCCTTCAACCTGGAGCGAGTCAGAACCAGTGAGGTGCAATTTACGCACCGCTTCTGACATGACCGATTCCACACTGCCAGGCTTGGTTTCGGGAACTTCTGCAACATCGCCCTGGGTGGCAAAGCCCGGCGCCAGCTTGTTCAATACCTGGTGTGCGGAGTGCTTGCCCTGGCCCAGCGCCGCGAACAGGTCAGCCGCTGTGGCGACGCCGTATTCATTGGCGATGCGTCCGAGATCCTGGTCTGCGATCTGGCTCATGGGCACCTTGAACTTCCGTGCCTCGCGCTCGAGAAGTTTGCGACCGATGTCCACAGCCCGGATGCGCTGGTCCTCATTGAGCCAGTGCTTGATCTTGTTGCGGGCGCGTGGACTTTTGACGAATGTAAGCCAGTCGCGGCTCGGTTTATGGTCTTTCTGGGTGACAACTTCGACGATGTCACCGGTTCGCAGCTTGGTGCGCAGCGGAACCATGCGTCCGTTGACCTTGGCGCCGACGCAGGTGTGGCCTACTTCGGTATGGATGGTGTAGGCAAAGTCCACCGGAGTGGCATCGGCAGGAACCACCACAACCTTCCCCTTGGGCGTGAAGGTATAGACCTCGTCCGGGTAGAGATCCATTTTCAAGCTGGAGAGGAACTCGTTGGGGTCGGTCATCTCCTTTTGCCACTCGACGAGCTGACGAATCCAATTGAGGCGCTCTTCGTCGCGCGAGGTGACCGCGCCGTCGCCGGCCTTGTACTTCCAGTGGGCGGCGATTCCTTCTTCGGCAATCCGATGCATCTCTTCGGTGCGAATCTGCACTTCGAACTGGTGGCCGCCTTCGCCGATGACGGTGGTGTGCAGGGACTGATATCGGTTGGCGCGGGGAATGGCGATGAAGTCTTTGATGCGGCCAGGGACGGGTCTCCACAGGGTATGGATGAGGCCGAAGACGGCGTAGCAGGCGCCCACATCCTGGGTAATGACGCGGACGGCGAGCAGATCGTAGACCTGGTCAAATGAAACTTTGGAGCGCTCGATCTTCTGGTAGATGGAGTAGAGGCGCTTGATGCGCCACTCCACGCGGGCTTCGATGTTGTTTTCGCGCAGCTGCTCCTCAAGGGTATCTTCTACCCCGCGCAGAAACTGCTCGCCTTCGATACGCCGTGCCTCGACCGCTGCGGAGACCTGCTCATAGCTGACCGGATCGGTGTAGCGGAAGGCCAGGTCTTCCAATTCGCCGCGCACTTTGCCCATGCCGAGCCTGTGCGCAAGCGGGGCGTAGATGTCCTGGGTCTCCCGGGCGATGGCCTCCTGGCGGTCGGGTTTTAGATGTTCGAGCGTGCGCATATTGTGCAGCCGGTCGGCTAGTTTGATGAGCACGACGCGCACATCCGAAACCATGGCCAGAAGCATTTTGCGCACGTTTTCGGCCTGGCGGTCTTCACGATTTGCAAATTGAATCTTGTCGATTTTGGTTACGCCTTCGACAATGTGGGCCACCTGGTCGCCAAACTCAGCCGCAATTTCCTCGTTGGTGGCCGGCGTGTCCTCAACCGAGTCATGCAAGAGGCCGGCTGCGATGGCGGTCGCGTCCATCTTCATTTCGGCGAGTACTTCTGCCACTTCAAGCGGATGGATGATGTAGGGCTCGCCCGAGGCGCGCATCTGGCCCTCGTGGTGCTTGACGCAGAACTTCCAGGCTTTGCGGATCAGGTCAACATCTTCACTGGGGCGGTTGGCCTGAACGTGCTGGATAAGCGATTCAAACCGCTTGTCGATGGAGGGCTGATCTGGGGGATGCGGTGCGGCAACGCGCGAAGGAGCGGGCGATTCTCCAAGACGAGTCGGGTCCCCATCGGGAGACGGGGAAGGGTTGGGAACATCCTCCGGAATGGCCTGCCGGACAGTCGCCATGCTTCATTATAGGCCGCGAGCGTTGGGCCCGTATGAATGGCACCATCAGGTTAAAGAACGAGTGTTCCTGGTGAGGCCGCACCGGGGAGGGAGATACGTCGCAACGAGTTAGTCCATGTCACTAATAGAACCCACGGTTTTTATAAGTTCCGAAGTCGTTTTCTTATTGCCTGATGAAAGAAAATCGGCGAGATTTCGGCAAAGGATATAAGAGGCGAGCATTAGCATTTGATGGAGATGGAATCATTGGAACTAATACACGATTCTCGGAAGTTCTGGATCCTATTCGTCTGGTTGTTTTGCACGGGTTCACCCATGCGCGACATGTGGCTTATGCCTATAAAGATTAGGATTTTCGTTATTTGTCTGTCGGTGGCGTAGAACTCTCTCGAGTGTGCTGGCCGTCACATCCCAAGCACTCTGGCAAAGGAGTAAAGTCCGCTTCGGACTAGAGGTCCAGAACTGAGGAACTTATGTTGAAACGCCTCTTAGTTACAGCCATGACCGCAGTACTTGCGGCGGGCATGTGCTATGCAGATCAAACGAACGCGAAAGTAACCATTCCGGTCGACAAGACCAATGCCACGAATGGCAAACAGATGTATGTCAACTATTGCGCGCCGTGCCACGGCGTGGACGGCAGGGGCCGAGGCCCCGTTGCCCCCGCGCTGAAGACAGCGCCGGTTGATTTAACGGTGATGACCAAACTGAACCATGGAAAATTCCCCGACACGCACGTTGTCTCCGTGCTGGAGATGGGCGAGGACACGCCGTCACACGGATCGGCCGAGATGCCCGTATGGGGCCCGATCCTTGCTAAGATGAACGTGTCTAACCCCCAGGATAGACTGCTCAGAGTCAGCAATTTGAGCCGCTACCTGGAATCGATCCAGGTGAAGTAGGGGCCGGCGGCCCAAATGCTCCCGGCCTGGGACCTTGAATAGGCCCCAAGGGAGCAACTTGAGCAAGCCGCGCACCACACCCCCTGAACGAGTCCAAAGGGCGCCCGGGAAAAAGCTATCCCGGGCGCCCTTTGGACTTACCCACGAGCCTCCTTCTTCCGCCCCAGCTGCGGTCGGGAAGAGCAACAAGCCAGTCAATTCTCCGAAAAACAAGATCGCCGGCTCGAACCGAGTCCAGGCAAAAACGCCAACGCGCGCCCCGGGCGCCCTGGTGAACCGGCGCGCTGCCGACCGGCTGCGGAACGGGTATCTGTGGGTTTACGCCTCGGACATTGAGTCAATTGAGCTTCCGGGCCCATCTTCGGACACCGCGCCTGCGCTTCTGCCGGTGGCCGATTCACGGGGAATCCTGCTGGGAACAGCTCTCTACAGCCCCTCGTCGCAGATTGCGTTACGGATTGTTTCCCGGGAGGCGCTGGACGAAGCGGCATGGCTGACTTTGTTGGCTTCCCGACTTCACCGCGCTGTTGACCGACGCCGTAGCCTGCTCGATGACCGGAACAATGCGGCTCGGCTCTGTTTCAGCGAAGCCGATGAATTGCCCGGACTGATCGTAGACAAGTACGGCGATCTAATCATTCTGCAACGGGTGACGCAAGGACTGCTCTCGGATGGTGTGCGAGACACTTGTGTGGAGGTGCTGCGCGAGGAGCTGGCGCCAACGGCCATTTTGGAGCGGCCCGATCCGCGCCTGCGCGAACTGGAAGGTTTGCCGGCCGCCAATCTCGAACCGTTGTATGTCGCGGAAAGTTTGACTGAAGCCGGGACAGGACCGGCCGTAAGCACCCAATTCAGGCTCAACGGGTTGCTCTTTGAGTACGACGCGAATTCTGGACAGAAGACGGGTGCGTTCCTCGACCAGCGAGCGAATTATGCCGCCGCCGCGGAATGGGCCCGGACGCTGGGAACAGTGAATCGGGGCGCAGCTGGCCGGGCGCTTGATGTGTGCTGCTACCAGGGAGGCTTTGCCCTGCACCTGGCGCAGGTATGCCGCCAGGTGACGGGCATTGACGCTTCCCGCAGCTCTCTGGAAGTGGCCGAGCGAAATTATGAGGCGAACCGCGCCGTTTTGACGGGGCAAGTGGAGTGGGTGGAAGCGGACGCGTTTCAGATCCTTCGAGACTGGTCTGATTCAGGCGAGAAATTCGATGCCATCGTTCTCGATCCACCCGCCTTTGCAAAGTCGCTTCGGGCCGTGGAAGGGGCGCTGCGGGGCTACAAGGAGTTGAACCTGCGGGCTCTCAGAATGGTACGGCCTGGCGGCCTGCTGGTGACGTGTTCCTGTTCGCACCATGTGAGTTGGACGGACCTGGAAGGGTCTGTGGCGGCCGCGGCTGTGGATGCGGGGCGGCGTGTGCGCCTTCGTGAGCGCCGTGGCGCGGCGGCGGATCATCCGGTGGTGCTGAGTCTGCCTGAAACCGAATATCTGAAATGCCTGGTTCTGGAAGTCGAGTAAATCTTCGATCCTCAGAGGCACATAGACGAAGCGAGAACCCAATTCTGCTTGCTCGCGATACTCCGTTACTCACCCGCGTGGAATTCTCCACGCCGGCGGGCTTTCCAACTGGAGATCGCTCCGTCTAAACCCCGCATAGAACCGCACCCAATCCAAAAAACAGAATCGGGGCCCAATGATCTCAAGGAAACCGACCTTGCTGGCAGTGAACTGCCTGTTGATTGCCGCTCTTCAGACCACGGTGGCGCAGGCACCCGCGTCGCGCGACGATCAGACCGGGACGCCGACGCGGGTCACTCCGCAGATCTTTGCTCCCGGAGTTGTGTCAGGACCCGCCAATGACGGCTCTCCGACGTTTTCGCCAGATGGCAATACGATCTTCTTTACCCGCAGCAACGGAAGTTGGGAAGCCATTCTCGAGTCGCACAAGGTCAATGACAGCTGGTCTAAACCGGTGCTTGCTCCCTTTTCCGGCCAGTGGTATGACGCGTCCCTGGGAATGTCTCCCGATGGGTCGTATATTGTGTTCACGTCCAAGCGCCCGGTCACTGCGTCCGCGCCTGGAACCGATCCCAAGGACATCCACACGGTAGCAAATCTCTGGCGCGTGGATCGGGCCGGCTCTGGATGGACCACGCCGGTCCGGCTGCCGGACACCGTAAATATTGGCCATTCGATTTGGAAGCCAAGTGTTGCCGCCAACGGTAATCTCTACTTCGTCTCCATCAACGAGAAGGGCGCGAAGCGTCTGTACTGCTCGCAATTGAAAGAAGGGGCATACCAGCAGGCGCAGCCGCTTTCGTTCAGCGACGGCACCACCCTGGATGTCGATCCCGAAATTGCGCCCGACGAATCGTTCCTGGTATTTGTGAGTGCGGGACGCTTGCCGGGCAACACGCTCGATCATCTCTTCATCGTGGCGAGACAGGGAGATGCCTGGGGACCGGTGGTGCCGATCCGCTATGCCAACGATGGCACGCCCACTTTCAGCACCGACGATGAACCGCACTTAAGTCCGGATCGCCGCACCATCTATTTCAGCAGCGATCGCGCTTTTAGCTTTGACTTTCCCCGCACGCCCGGACAGGCGCAGGAAGATTTCAAGCGGCTGGATGGTTGGGGCTGGTTTGGCGGATACGCCAACGTTTGGGCCATTCCCCTGGAGCCCTATTTGAATGCCGCGAAGAGCGCCGCAAAAGGACAGTCTTAAGTCATCGTGCCCCCGGGGTTTGCTTCGATCCTCCCGAGACAGACCGATTCCCAGGAACCATTCACTTGCGGGCTGCGTAGATAGGAGTGGCGCAGCGGAGAATGAATGACTTTTGCGCCGGTGATTGCAAGAGGAGAGTCGCATGCGTTCGATCGTCAGCGTTACAGCTCTGTCCATGTTCCTTTGTCTCGCCGCACCGGCGGGTTTCGCCGGCGCGCCATCCCCCGCACCCAAAGGCGCCGCAGGCACCATCGTGATTGTCTTCAAGGATGGCCACCGGCAAAGCTTCAATCTGTCCGAGATTGAGCGAGTGGAGTTCCCGGTGTCGGCAAACGCGACCGCCGGAACAGCGCCCTCCAATGCACCATCCCGAGGCCGCTTTCTGGGTAAATGGGATTGCGGCGATGGCAGCGGAGGCACCTTCTACATCACGCTTGAAGAGAGCGGCGATGCGACACGATCGATCGGTGATGTGCATGGCAAGTGGGTCTATGTCGACGGGGAGGCACACGTGAGCTGGGATGATGGCGCACAGGATGCGATCCGTAAGGTCGGCTCACGCTTCCAGAAATTCGCCTATTCCGCGGGCAAGAGCTTTACGGATGAGCCGGACAACGTTACGAATGCGCACAACACGACTGCGCATCCGATCTAGGGTCAGTGAGTCTGGGCGCGCGTTCGCCAATGAAACCAGGAACGCTTGGGCGGCGCGGAGTCTGGCGGTTTTGCTGAGTTTTCACTTGTGCGCAGTTGGGCCAGGGTTTGTTTCACCTCGGCACGGAGCGCTTCCGCTTCAAACGTGCAGGATCGCAGATAGGCCGAGATGGAAAGCCCTGCCTCGGCGGCGCGAGTTCGCAACTGGGCACATTCAACCTGGCTCAGACGAATGGTGATGCTCGCGCACTTGAGGTTTCGTGCATGGGCTGATGCGGGCGCGCTCTTGGGTTGGATTGCTGTAGGGCTTGCCGGCCGAAACTCTGGGAACGCCGCATCCTGACCCTGGGCGATTTCCTCCGTACCTACCTCGCGAATGCGGATTGAGCCTGCATCCGGAAGCGGCCTCGGCTCCGGAAGGCCCGCATCGACTGGGCGATAGCGCGCGTGGGCCTGCAAGGCCCGCTCATAGCTCAGGGTCGCAAAGTCGTCTTCAAGATCATCATCATTCCAGGCGGGAACGCGTTTCGATTTTGGCTCAGCCAGCGCAGCCAGCAGCCCGGCAAAGCTGGGATCTTTCGGCGACGGCGAAAATACAGTCTGTTGCTGCATTGCTTGGAGAATACTCCGACCATGGTCCGAGGACGTGAGGCAATTCTCACTCGATCGTCAACTCAAATCCCGAATCCGGAAATCCGCTCAGCGATTCCTGGATTGGACCACTCAATCCTTCCTATTTCCGATTGGCAGGCTGACCAGTCTCGGTCCAGAGAAAGGTGAGTTGATCGGCATCGTCCTGCACCTGCTGATCGACGCTCACACCGGCCGAGTGGCCGCCCGCGAGACTGTAGTGAAGCAGGATGGGGCGTCCGCTGGTGGAGGACGGCTGCAAGAGGGCCGTCATTTTGCGCGCATGCAGGGGGTCCACGCGAGTATCGCTGTCGCCGGTGAAGAACATGACGGCCGGATAGGGCTTATCAGCTTTCACGTTCTGGTAGGGCGAGTATTTCAGCAGGTAGGGAAACTGCATTTCGTTCTCCGACGAGCCATACTCTGTGACCCAATAACGGCCCACAAGGAAATTCTGGTAGCGCAGCATGTCGAGCAATGGGTAGCCGCACCACACCGCAGAGAAGAGTTCGGGCCGCTGCGTGATGGAGGCGCCCATCAGCAACCCTCCGTTGGATCGGCCGGTGATGGCGAAATGGTCTGGCGAGGTGTATTTGTTGGCGATCAGATATTCGGCCGCCGCATACCAGTCGTCGAAGACATTCTGTTTCTTTTCGAACATCCCCTGCTCGTGCCAGGTCTCACCGTACTCGCCGCCGCCGCGCAGGTTGGGAACTGCAAGCCAGCCACCCTGTTGCAACCACCACGCAAAGGCCGGTTGCCAATACGGAGTCATGCTGACATCGAAGCCGCCGTAGCCGGTCATGAGCAGGCGAATGGTTCCGTCCCGCTTCAGCCCCTTTTTGCCGGCTATGAACATGGGAACCTGGGTTCCGTCCTTCGATTTATAGAACACCTGCTTCAGTTCAAACTGGCTGGAGTCGAATGGGATTTTTGGCTGGAAGAAAACCTCGTGCTTGCCGGTAACCGTGTCGAGCCGGAAGATGGTTGGCGGCAGAATGAACGACTCAAAGCTGTAGTAGCCGTAGCGGTCGGTGGTACGCCCGGAAACACCGGAGGATGCGCCGATGCCGTCGTAGTTGATGGTGCCGGCAGGTTTCCCGTCCAAAGTGAATACGGACGTCTCGGTTTTTACATCCTTCAACCGGTTCACATAGATTTTTCCGCCCACAATTGACCAGGAATCGATCACATCCGGGCCTTCGGGGACTATGGTCTTCCAGACATCGGGCATCACTCCCGGATCAGCCTGGAGAATTCTTCCTTTCGGCGATTTGTAGTCGGTCTTCACAAACCATGCGCCTTTGAAGTGGTCGGCCTCAAAGCGCGAATCGATCCCCCAGACCAGCACTTCAAAAGGGGAATCGGGCTTAGTCAGATCCCGGTAGACGATGTCTTCACGCTTCGCCGGCACACCGCGGCCAATTTGAATAACCAGGTATTGACCATCGTCGGTTACGACGCCGGAAAAGAGGTCGGTGCCGGTCAACTCCTCGCCGCGAAATTCGTGGCCGAAGGTCAGCGTGTCGCGCGAGACGCGCGTGCCGATCACATGCTGGAACAGCAGCGTTCCATCCTTGTTGTTGCGCGCGTAGTAGAAACTGGCTCCATTGGGCGCGAAATTCAGGCCGAAATAGCGGGCTGCAGGAAGCTCGTCCTCCAGCGTTTTACCCGTTTTCACATTGAAGAGCTTGATGACGGTTTCGTCTGCTCCGCCCTGCTTGACCGAGTAGGCCAGAACCGAGCCATCGCGAGAGACGTCGAAGATCCCTATGGACGTGTTGGGATCGCGGCTGATCGTCGCCGGATCGAGAAGCCGCTGATCTTTGCCGGTCCAGCCGTGGCGTACATAGATCGATGATTGTTGCTCGCCGGAAAGACGCCTGCTGAAGAAGTAGCTATCCCCGCGCTGAATGGGCGCGCCGGTCTCGGAAACGTTCTCCAGTGCGTCGAGATCGTCGACCACGTCGGGACGAATATGCGCCTGCTTGAGGTAGCGCGCGGTGTAGGCATTTTCAGCGTCGATGAAGGCCCGGGTCTGTGGGCTTTTGGCGTCTTCAAGCCAGCGATAGCTGTCGACAATTTTGGTTCCAAAGTAGTCGTCGGAGACGGGCGTGGCCTCGGCGGTGGGAGGTGACGGAAGCGTGATGCTTTCGCGCCCGTGAATGGTTTGGGCAGCCACACTTACCGCAAGCAACAAGGCGAGTCCTATACCGGAGGAAAACTGCACGCAGTGCGTCATGGGAAAAGGATACCCGGGAACGCCGCGGTTGCGCATTGGTTTCGTTTCATCGCATGCATTCCGGCAAGCCGCTAGATGTGGAGTACCGACATCCCGGTAAAATCAACTGTAGTGTCCGATTCGCCTCCAACTCAGCCCGCTTCAAAGACGCAGCCCCGTTGGGCGCGCGTTATGAGCTTGCTGAATCCGTCGCACATTCACAGTGCATTTTCGGCAAGCATCCTGCTGGCTACATCGTCACTGTTATCGAGCCTGATCGGACTCGGGCGCGGCAAATTCATTGCATGGCTGTTTGGTGCGGGACCGCAAACAGACGCTTATGTGGCCGCGTTTCGTCTTCCCGATTTGATGAACAACTTCCTGGTCGGCGGCGCCGTCTCCATCACGTTTGTCACGATTCTTAACCGTTATCGTGAGAAGGGCGAGGAGAGCGAAGGGGAGCGCGTGCTGTTTATCGTGCTCAACCTGATTGCGCTGGTGCTGATCGGGGCTACGATCGCGCTGATGTTCCTTGCCGGGCCTTATATTCGCTTCACCAATCCTGGTTTTACAGCCGCACAGGTGGAGCTTTGCACGCATATGACGCGGATTCTGCTGCCTGGGCAGATTTTTTTGTTTGCCGGGAGTGTGCTTGGCGCCACGCTACTGGTGCGCAAGCAGTTTCTTTACCAGGCGGTCACACCGATTTTTTATAACGTGTGCATTATTGCGGGCGGCGTGTTTCTACACCGGCGGCTGGGAATTTTGTCGCTGGCCATCGGCGCAACGGCAGGTTTCTTTCTTGGTTCGTTTGTGCTGAACGCATGGGGAGCATTCCGCGCAGGTGTGCGCTACCGCAAGGGCATCGACTTAGGGCATCCCGGCTTGCGACTGTGGCTGCAGATGACGCTGCCGCTCATGTTTGGATTTACGCTTCCTTTTCTGGATCAGTACTTCGCGGGCTATTACGCATCTGGCGGAAGCGGCGATATTACTCGTCTGGCGAACGCCAAACAGGTCTTCTCCGCACCGATGTCGATGCTTGCGCAGGCTGCGGGGGTGGCTTCGCTGCCATTCTTCTCTCAGCTTTGGGCCAAAGGAAAGCGATTCGAATTTGCCGTCGGGGTGGCGGATTCTGTATCCCGCGTTGTCGCACTGGCCGTGCTGGCGGCCTCCGCGATGATCGCACTCGCCGAGCCCATCGTCGGCCTGCTATTCGGCGGCGGACGCTTTACGCCCGCTGACGTGCGTCTCACGGCTCACTTTTTCGCCATCTACGCGCTTTCTCTATTTCTGTGGTCTGCACAGGCAATCTATGCACGCGCCTTTTATGCCGCTGGAATTACATGGCTGCCGATGCTTGCCAGCACGGTTATCACGCTGGTCGCTTTCCCGCTCTACCGGCTCGGATACGGCTGGCAGGGAACCGCAGGTCTGGCGCTGGCGTCCGACGCAGGGATTGCGATCCAGGCGATCACTCTTGCGTTGCTGCTGCACCAGCGGCACATGGTCTCTTTAGCCAGTCTGGACTATCGCGAACTGGGCCGCTGCCTGATGGCAGGGCTGGCAAGCGGGGCGGGAGTGTGGACTTTGACCTGGAGCCTTGGTGTTCTTTCCGGCCGTTTCTGGGGTGCGTTGCAACCGGCAGGGGTTCGCTGGATGGATGTGGCGCTGCTGCTTGCGGGGTCGGCATTCTGGATTTTCATGGCCAAATGGATACTGGAGAAGACCGGATCGGCGCTTCCCAAGGTGGTTATGAAACGCCTGGGAATCGGATAACAGCTATCGGCTTCGGACGCTGCATCGCGGACAACACAAAGCCCCCGCCAATGCAGGGGCTCTGTTGTTTCGGTGCAGTTTCCGGCTTCTGGATCAGGCCGTTTTGGAGGTTTCGACGGCAGCAGGCGTCCCGCCCTTGGCGTCGGGCTTGCGGATGTCGATTCCGCCCTTGAAGAACGCGCCATCCTCAATGCTGATACGGGCGGCAGCTACATCGCCGCTGAGCGAGCCTTCCGCGCGGATATCCACACGGTCGGTCGCGGTGACATTGCCGCGAACCTTGCCCAGAACCACGATTTCGCGGGCAGTGATGTTGGCGGCCACCTGGCCGTTACGTCCCACGGTGACGCGATTCCCGGGAAGATTGATGCTGCCCTCGACCTTGCCGTCGACGAACAATGACTCTGAGCCGGTGATTTCACCCTTGACGAAGAGGCCTTTGCCGATGGTGGCTTGTTCGCCGGTGGAAGCCGGGGCGGGACGGGCTGGTTCTGGCGTGGGCGTAGCGATAGTCATAGGGCGAATTGGCTCCGGTGTAGGGGTTGGGGTGGGAGTGATCGATCCGGATTGGGCTGGTTTCCACATTGCGCTCAAGGCGATTCCTTTTCTGTCCTGCTGGGACTGGGGGCTGCCAAGGCAGGGGCCAAATGCCGCGGGCCCAAAAAAACTCATCATATGGACCGCTGCACAAATTGCCAGCGGTGACCCCTTCGGCAGCCTGCGATACGGTACTTTGCCTTCGCGGTCCGCCAAAAAGTTGCTTCCCCGCTATTCTAAGACGGGAGAGGGCAATTCGGCCAATCCCGTGTCCGCGAATTTGCTGGTTGCCGATTGTGACAACAGGCTATGACGGCGCGGCGAAGGATTGGAATCACATCCATGTGCCCCCGATCGTCCACCAAACGTCTGCGCCGATTTACCACTCCGATTGTGCTGGCGTTACTGTTTCTCGGCGGCAGTGGAGGAGTCCCTTTTTTCTGCATTCAATTTTGAAGCCCAGCCGGAAGCGGGGCAAGCCGGTAGATTGACTGTCTGTGAACAGACCAGCTTCTCCAATGTGGTGATCATTTTCCCGTCAACGAGCTTGCTGCAGGTAAACGTGAAGCCGCACTTCTGAATGCTCGGCAGAGTGCCGTCGCCTCGTAACCTATTCTGCTCGATAAGCTCTGGTCTGGGGCCATTCCAGCGATAGGTACTTTCTGTCCATAGGCCGCCTTCCCAGTTCTCGTGCATCACGACCGTCTTGCTTTCCGGATGAGGAACGGGGTTTACGGCGAGTTCCGATAGTGCATTGGAATATCGAAAGCGGCCGGCTTTGTTGTCCCACAGGTAGATGCAGTACATTTTCTTGTCGAGATGCGGGACGTAGTACGTCAATAGCTGCAGATCTTCGAATCCGTCAAAGTTCAGGTCGGCATGCGTCAGGAGCATCGAGTTCTGGTAGGCTTCCCAGTCCTCGGAAACGGACTCCGGAACGTCAATGATTGCGCACCTCGGGAGGGTCTGGAAGGGAGCCGAGTCTTCTGCATGGAAAACCGATAGCCCGGTAACGTGGCCGGCCTGGTTCAGCCCCACTTTAAAGCGCATTGGGGGCGCGCCCGGCTGGATGGGAAATGAGGAGTTGAGGCGAGGGTCATTCGGAGCAGGCGGCTTCGTTTTGTCCTGAGCCGTGGCCACGCTGCAGCAGACGTAAAGGAGATACGCCGGCAGAAGCAACAATCCGAAGCCACAAGACTTTGTCTGCAACATGATGGGCGCAATTATAGGGGGACGCCGATGGCGGCGATGGTGCGGGCGAGCACAGATCTGAGCGCGCTGGAATTGGAATGCCCTACTCTAGATGCATGACCGATCGTGAACTGGTTGCGCGGATTTACCGCTCGGCCGGTCAAAAAGCAGGATACAAACAGCTGGTCCGCGAGCTCTCGCTCGGCGGAGGCATGCATCGCCGTCTGCTGCTGGAGCAGCTTGCCCGGCTGACCGCGCGGGGCGAACTCGTGAAGCTCGATCGCGAGCACTGGAGCATTCCAAAGAAGGTTTCCGGAGCAGGCGGAACACGCGAGAACCTTTCCGCCGGGCGACTCGATCTACATCGCGATGGCTACGGGTTTGTCCGCCCCAATGCACGGCAGGCCAGCGGGCAGGACGACATCTTCATTCCTCCCAATGAAATCAACGGGGCGATGCAGGGTGACCAGGTGCTCGTCGAGGTGGAACCGCCGAAAGCCGATGGGCGCAGGATGGGGCGCATCGTCCGCGTGCTGGAGCGGCGCAATCCGACCGTGGTCGGCATCTTTCACTACGCGCGCTCTGATCGGAGTTTGGGACATACGGTCGTCCCCTTTGACGAGCGCATGACGCAGCACATTCTGATCCCGCCGGGCGAGGAGATTCCTGAAATTGCGGAAGGCACCACAGCGCATCGCGTGCTCGGAAGCGAAGCCATTGCCGGTGAAGTCCATAACAGTCTTGAGGGGCTGGTGGTGGACGTCGAGATCACGAGTTGGCCTACGCCTACGCGCCCGCCGGTTGGCCGCGTGATTGAAGTGCTGGGCGATCCGGATGACTTTGGCGTCGACGTGGAGATGATGATTCGCAAGCACCAACTGCCGCGAGTCTTCCCGGACAAGGTACTGGCTGAAGCGCGCGCGGTGGCCTACCTGGATGAGGCGGAAGCCAACAACCGCAGGGATTTTCGCGAGCTTCCGATTGTTACGATCGACGGAGAAACGGCTCGCGACTTCGACGATGCTGTGCTGGTGACGGAACGCGCCGGCGGTTATGAGCTGCAGGTGCATATAGCTGACGTGAGCGAATATGTGCGTGCGGGAACGGACCTCGACCTGGAAGCGCGCTTGCGAGGAACCAGTGTTTACTTTCCCGATCGCGCTATTCCCATGCTGCCACATGAGCTTTCTACCAACATCTGCAGCCTGCGCCCGGCCGAAGACCGCCTTGTGCTGAGCTGCATCATGCAGCTTGATTCCGAGGGGCGCATTGAAAGCTACGAAATCGTCGAGGGGGTCATCCGTTCGGCGGCACGCATGACCTATACCGAGGTTCACGCGATTCTTGAGGGCGATATCGAGACCCGCACGCGTTATGCCGCCATGGTTCCCAGCTTTGAGCGGATGCGGAAACTCGCCGGGCTGATGAACAAGCGGCGCGAGGAGCGTGGGAGCATTGACTTCGATCTGCCCGAGCCGGTGATTGAGTTTGACGAGCAGGGACAGATGCGCGGGGTCACCAAGTCAGAACGCACATGGGCTAATCGGCTGATTGAGGAGTTCATGCTGGCCGCCAACGAGTGCGTCGCCACATGGCTGGAAGACTTGGGCGTGCCTTCGCTTTATCGAATCCATGAGAAGCCAGAGCCGCGCCGTGTGGTTCAGTTTGAAGAACTGGCTGCGGCATTCGGCTACTCGCTCGGCCTCGGCGCTCTGCCGGTGAAGCGCATCCAGACTCGCGGAGATCGGCGCGATGCACAGCGCTCGGGCCGCAATGTGCGCACTCACGAGGTGCCCGAGGACATTCCAGTTACGCCCCGGATGTATCAAAAGCTGGCTGCAAAGATTGAGGGCAAACCAGAGGAGCGGATTCTGAGCTACCTGATGCTGCGGTCGCTCAAGCAGGCGCGCTACTCCGAGATCAACGAAGGCCACTTTGCGCTGGCTGCGCCGAGTTACACACACTTTACTTCGCCGATTCGCCGATACCCTGACCTGATCGTTCACCGCATCTCCAAGACGCTGCTGAGGGAGGGCGTGCTCGGCGAGGGGGTAATTGCGTATGGCAGACACAGTTCTCCGTGGACGCATCCGAATGAGGGCGGCCCGCCAAAAGAAAAAGCAGGTCCTTCGACTGCGCCGCGCTCCGCTCAGGATGACAGAGCATTGATTGAGCCGCCTATTCCTGAGGCGGAGTTGGCGCAGATTGCCGAGGAGACCAGCCTGACGGAGCGGCGCGCCGCTGAAGCCGAGCGGGAACTTGTGGAATGGAAGAAGGTCCGCTTCATGCAGGACCGCGTGGGCGAGGAGTTTGCTGCGCTGGTGCTGAATCCCGCCAAACACGGCCTCTTTGTCGAGCTGACCGATCTGTTTGTCGAAGGGCTGGTGCCGATTGATTCCCTGCGCGACGATCGCTATACCTGGCGCGAGAATACCCACGAAATCATTGGTGAGCGCAATGGCCGACGCTTCCGGGCGGGCGACCGGGTCCAGGTGATTCTGGACAGAATTCTGGCCCAGGAACGGAGGCTGCAGTTCTCGATTGTGGAGGAAGGGCTGGTGTTAACCGGGAGGAAGCCGGCAAAACCTACGAAGACGAAGAAAGGGAGACGGAGCGGTGCGGCGCCTCCAGCCTCAAAGATGAAACGGCGGTTCGTCAAAAAAGGCAAACGGCGCTAAAGGCATTGTGCCCCGAGCGCCGCTTGCCGTGGAGTTGATTTCGTTTTCGCCGAGTCCGGAAGTCGTTCTACGCCCCTGCCTGCTTTGCCGCGAGATCGCCGATGAAGGGAATGCTGAAGCGCTTGCCATTGAAAGCGTTGAACAGCACCACGAGCCACAGGATAAAGAAGCCCAGGCCAACCAGCGGGAACAGCATCCATGTGAGCCAGCCGATGAACGGGATTCGGCCAATGATCATGAGAACAATGTCAACGGCGAACCACGCAATTGACAGGAAGATGCACTGCCAGGAGTGGAAGCGCACATTGGGACTTTGGTTATAGGGGGGCACAACGAGGAAGATGATCGCCGGAATGATGGTGATGTAGGCGAGTCCGGATGCCGCTGCGTCTGAGAGGCCGGAGCCGGCAGGAGCGGGCGCCTGGTACTGCGGTGGCGGCGGCGGGGGCGCCTGATATTGCTGCGGGGGCGGCGGGAGTGGCTGGTAGGAATTTGGGTCGGACACGGTAGCTCCTTTGGAATTAAGGCTGGACTGCGTAACCGGGTATTCCAACCTCAAACTCCCGGATTCCAAAAGGGATTTCCGGCGCGCGCAGGCGCAAATCGAGCAAGAGGAAGGATCGAGATAAGGAAAACCCGGATGGGCGGAAATGTCAAGCAGGATTTCGTCCAGGTGGCGGGCCGGACCCTGAGGTTCGGCCCGGCGACGAGAGGAACCGTGAGCGGCAATCGGCAGTTCAACCCACGGAACGCGGACTTCGCTTCGCCCCGTTACAATGAATTTTGGGAGCAAGAAGAATGGCACATACCGTATTTTGCACGCGCAACAAGAAGGAGATGGAGGGCCTGGACGAGCCGCCCTTCGACTCAGAGTTTGGCCAGAAAATATACAAGAATGTTTCGAAGGCGGCCTGGGGCGAGTGGGTTGAACGCCAGAAGATGCTGCTGAACGAGTACCGTCTGCAGCCATGGACCCCACAGGCGCAGCAGTTCCTGGTGGAGCAGATGGAGCAATTCTTCTTCGGCGAGGGCTCCGCGCTGCCCTCGGATTACGTTCCGCCGTCGCACTAAACGCTCAAATCTAAATGCGGGACAACCGGGGAAGGACGGTCCCGGATTGGGAGCCCGCCGGTACTGGCATTTGGAGCATTGATTTCAGGCAGTCCAGAGAGTTCCGATTCCACTGGCTTTGCCCCGATTTCAGGGATTTCCCCAAAATCCTCGCGCTCGCGCCGATTTTGCAATTCGTACCCTTCGGGGCTGTTACTCGAAAACATAAAATCTTCCTCGGTGTTTGCCTCAGAAGTGTGCCGGGAGGTTGCGATGTCTGGTCCCCTCTGGGATTTTCGGTTTCGCAGGCTTTATGTGGCCATTGCCCTATCTGCAGTCGGTATTGTGTTTGCCTCACCGACAGCGCACGGCGAAACCTCGCACGCAGGACCAGTTACAGGGGTCATCGATGGTGTGGCGTTTGAGGGCGATCAATACTACGTGCACGGATGGGCGTGCCAAGAGGGCCAGCGCGGGTCGATCAGCGTCAACCTCTACGCAGACCACGCCGCGGGCGCCAAGCCGGCCGGAACGTATGTCATGGCAGGCCCGGCAAACCTTGATAACGAGCCTGCCGTCGACCGGGAGTGTCGCGATGCGAATGGCGGAAAGCACCGGTTCCGGATCGCGCTGCCTAACCAACTACTTCGGACTTTCCAGGCGAAAAAGATCTTCATACACGGCATCGCTCTCGCCGGCAATGTAGACAATTCCCTGTTGGCCGGGTCGGGAAAGTTTGCCTTTCCTGGACCGAAATGGCCGGTCGATCCGCCGACGCCCGACTTGCTCGACGGGCCGCGAGCGGCGGCGTTCGATACATCAAAAGAATCCTGTGAACAAATTGACGTTCCGGATGCTGCGGCCCGTGCATTCAAAGACTACAAGGGGACTGTCCATCTGATTGCATCGCATTACGTGACTCGCGCGGGCTTAGGGTCCAGCCTTGAGACTGTGAAGCACAATTGCCAGATCGTCTATAAATCTCCGCATGACGGAAACATTGCGAATTTCGACGATGCGACGTGGCTCAATGCGTTTTACAACATTGATGGGAAAAAGATTGTCGCGCTCGGGCACATGGAGTATCACGGATGGGAACACCCCGGGATGTGCGCCTCAAAAACAGACACCGCAGCCTGCTGGTACAACGTGGACACGTACTACCTCTCCGAGGACGGCGGCTATCATTTCACGCGTCCTGAGCCGCCGGCTAACTACTTCCTGAGCCTTCCTTACAAGTACCAGGTAAATCAGGGGCCGGAAGGTTACAGCGTGGACGCAAATATCGTGAAGGTGGGCGAGTGGTACTACGATGAGGTCTATTCGTGGGCGTGGCCGCCCAATTGTGGCGCAGGAAAAGGGCAGAAGCCTTGCCTTGTTCCTGACGGCTCATGCGCGATTCGCACCGCGAACATTCTTGATGCTTCGTCATGGCGCGGCCGGGACGGCAAAGACTTTACGGTTGAGTTCGTGAACCCTTATCGAGCAGCAGAATCAAAGCCACAGTCTCATGTCTGCACCACGGTTCCGTACCTGGACTACTCCACGGGAATCAACTACCACTCGGCGTCCCACTTGTTTGTTGCAACCTTGTGGAATCAGGGTTCCGCTTCCTGGGGACCCATCGGCCTCTATTTCACGACCTCGCCGGACTTCATCCATTGGAGTAACCCTGAGCTGGCGATGACCCAAAACCAAATGCTCAAGTGCGAACCGGAAGGCAATTGGTCATATGGATATTTTTCGCTCATCGATCCAAAGTCTACCGATTCGAGCTACATGACGATCACCGATAGTCCTTATCTCTATTACGTGCGCATGGACGGGAACCATCCTCCTTACCAGCGGATTTTATTCCGCCAGAAGATCAATTTGAGCTGGCTGATAAAGGTTCGTAAATGAAGAGGATTTCATGCGGAATCCTGCCTGGCAGATGCCCGGAGCAGAAACGCGCCACACTACTGATAGAATGGAAGCAGCCGCATTGTGTGGCAATTCGCCACCGTGGCGCCCCCAACCCATAGTCCCCCGACTCGAGCAAGGGGACCCGAACAAAAAAGGAAAACTCCCTGTGACCCAGACGATACGCAATATCGCCATCATTGCCCATGTTGACCACGGAAAGACCACGCTGGTAGATGCCATGCTGCGGCAATCCGGCACCTTCCGCGCCAACGAGCAGGTGGCCGACCGCGTAATGGATTCCAACGAGCTGGAGCGGGAACGCGGCATCACCATCCTCGCCAAGAACACAGCCATCGTCTTTGAAGGTGGCAAGATCAACATCGTAGACACCCCTGGCCACGCGGACTTTGGCGGCGAAGTTGAGCGCGCGCTCAAGATGGTCGACGGCGTGATGCTGCTGGTGGACGCGGCCGAGGGCCCCCTGCCGCAGACGCGCTATGTGCTTGCCAAGGCTCTTGAAGCCAAGCTGCTGCCCATCGTCGTGATCAACAAGATTGACCGTCCCGATGCCCGGCCGCAGGAAGTCCTGAACGAAATCTACGATCTTTTCATCGACCTTGATGCGGACGAATCGCAGCTGGATTTTCCAGTGCTCTACACGGTCGCCAAGAATGGCACGGCAACCACCGATCCAGCCGTACCCGGTGTGAACCTGCAGCCGCTCTTCGAGTCGATTGTCTCCACAATTCCCCCGGCTACCGGAAATGAAACCGGCACGCTGCAGATTCTGGTCACCAATCTCGACTACTCCGAGTATTTTGGCCGCATCGCCATTTGCCGCGTCTTCCAGGGTACCCTGCACGCCGGCGACGACGTCACCATCTCCAAGCGCGACGGCAACCTGCAGAAGACCCGCATCACCAAGCTCTTCACCTTCAGCGGCCTCAAGCGCATTGAGACCACCGAGACCACCATGGGCGACATTGTGGCCGTGGCGGGCGTGGAAGGAATCACCATCGGCGAGACCATCACCAGCGTCGAGAATCCCGATCCATTGCCGCTGATCGTCATCGACGAGCCGACGATCGCCATCCAGTTCAGCGTCAACAACTCGCCCTTCGCCGGACGGGAAGGTCAGTACGTCACCAGCCGCAATCTGCGTGAGCGCCTCGAGAAAGAACTGCTTACCAACGTCAGCATCCGGGTGGAAGACACTGGCTCCCCAGACACGTTCAAGGTGCTGGGCCGCGGCGAATTGCAACTCGCAATTTTGATCGAGATGATGCGCCGCGAAGGTTTCGAACTCTCTGCGGGACGCCCCGAGATTGTGACCAAGACAGTCGACGGCCAGCGCATGGAACCAGTGGAACATCTCACCGTCGACGTGCCGGAAGCGCACACCGGCGTGGTGATCGAGAAACTGGGCCCGCGCAAAGGCGAAATGACCAAGATGCACAATCACGGCTCTGGCCGCGTGCGTATGGAATTCCGCGTGCCGAGCCGCGGCCTCATTGGCCTGCGCAGCGAGATGCTGACTGAGACGCGCGGCACCATCGTCATGAATGCGCTCTTCGATGGATACATCCCCTACCAGGGCGAAATTCCGCAGCGTCCCACGGGAGCGCTCATCTCCGATCGCCAGGGCATCACGACGACTTACTCACTCAATGGCCTGCAAGAACGCGGCATTCTGTTTGCAGGCGCGGGTGTTGAAGTTTACGAGGGCATGATTGTCGGCGAACACAACCGCGACAACGACCTCGATGTGAACGTCGTCCGTGAGAAAAAAATGACTAACATGCGCGCATCCAGTGCCGATGAAGCTATCCGCCTGGTGCCCGTGAAGGCGCTCAATCTGGAACAAGCCATCGAATTTATTGCGGAAGATGAGATGGTCGAAGTCACGCCAAAATCGCTGCGCCTGCGCAAGAAAATCCTGCAGGCCAACCGCCGGCCCAAGCGGCGGGACAACGGCGACGAATAGTTTTGCGGGTGATACAGATTTGTTCTGCGCGTTTCCGCAGATAAGTCCTGGGAGCGTTGCTATAACCGCTGCTTCGCTTCCAGAACCGCTCAGGCGCTTCTTCCGCCTGTGCCGCATTCAACTATCCGGAGTGCCCGCTACTCGTCGTCGATTAAATGAAGGCTGGGAAGCATTTTCTGGTGCAGAACTCGACTGATAAAAATGCCCTCGCGGTTCGTCCGGTAAAGTATGACGTGCTTTTCATGCTCGATACGGCGGTACCCCATACAAATCTGATTGCAGGGGCGGCCAATTAGCGGAGTTTTGACAAGCCGATTGAAGCACGCTTCCAGGCCGTCGAGATAGCGCTGGGTTTGTTCTGGACCCCAAGTGTCCACGGTGTAATTGGCGATATCCATCAGATCCAGCCTGGCCAGCTTCGAGAGTTGGTAAGCGGGCAAATGTTACACTCTGCTCGTCGCGAGAGCGCGATTGCGAATACGTTCGCGAATCTCGCCGAAAACGTCCCCCTCGGCAATTCCGCTTCGCTCACCTGCCAGAATCGCGGCGCGCAACGCCTCGAGCTTTGCCTTATCTTCCTTTTCAACTTTGTCAAGCGCGCGCAAGCCCGCACGCAACACTTCACTGGCGTTCGCGTAGAGACCCTGCTTTATTCTAGTGTCGACAAACTTGTTCAACTGGGGAGTAAGGTTGATATTGCGGGTCGGCATGACTCACCTCTGTATGCGGTCATATTAGCTCGATTGGCAATAGTTGGCAAGATTGCCAGTCGTCCACTTTTCCGGAATCCTCGTCTAAAGCCGCCGCTTCGCCTCGAGGACCCGTTCCAGCGCCTCTTCCACCGTGGCACCCACTGCCGATAGATGCCCCATCTTCCGACCCTTCCGCGGGGCTTTTTTCTCGTAGAGATGCAAGCGCACAGCCGGTACAGCCAATGCCGCTGCAAAATTCGGCTCCCCGTTTGGGGTGTTGAGCCACACTTCGCCCAGCAGGTTCACAATCGCGCAGGGAGTAATGAGCGACGTATCCCCCAGCGGAAGATTGCACGTAGTCCGCACCAGTTGCTCGAACTGGCTGGTCACGCATCCACGCTCGCTCTGGTGATAGCTGTTGTGTGGACGCGGCGCCAACTCATTCACCAGCAGATCGCCCTGCCTGGTGATGAACATCTCCACACACAGCAGTCCTTCCAAACCGAGCCGCGCAATGATCTCCGCCGCCAGTGATTCCGCTCGCGATTCGATCTCCCCGTCCACGCCGGCCGGCAATACGCTCCACGCAAGAATCTGGTTCTCATGATGATTGCGCGCCGCAGGAAAACTGCGCACTTCCCCCGACGGATTCCGCGCCGCCATCACGCTGATCTCGTAGTCCAGGTCAAGCGCCCGTTCGGCTACGCATGGCCGCCCGCCCAGCGCATTCCATGCCTCTGAAATAGATTGCTTTGTCGCAGTCTCATCAAAGCCGATCCGGGCCTGCCCGCGTCCATCGTAGCCGCCGCGTCCAATCTTCAAAAACACACGGCCGCCCAGCTCATGCACTGCTTCATGCAGTTCAGTCTCGCTCTCCACCACGCGAAAGGCGCCCACAGGAAAGCCTTCATCGGCTAGCCAGATTTTTTGTAGTGTCTTGTCCTGAATAATGCGGATTGCTTCCACACCTGGTCGAAGCGGAGCAATCCGCGCAACTGCGGAGAGAGCATCCAAGCCAATCTGCTCAATCTCCAAGGTCACCGCATCCGCGCCTGTGGCTAGGCGCCGCGCCGCATCTACGTCGTCCCAACGACCCACAATTGTCTCGTCCACCACGAAGCTCGCAGGGCACCCAGCTTCCGGGTCCATCACGCGTACCTTATAGCCCATGGTTCGCGCGGCCATCGCAGTCATGCGCCCGAGTTGCCCGCCACCCAGGATCGCAATCAGCGCGCCGGGGCGAACAATCGAAGCATCTGTCTTCTTGAGGATTTCGTGAGTATCACTCACCCTGGCAACTCCGCGTCCAGAGCTTGCTCCAATACTTCCTCTGTGCGTGCCGCGCGCCACGCGGCCAGCCGTTGATAAAGCGCTGCATCGGTAGTGGCCAGCATCTCCGCCGCAAGCAGCGCCGCATTGGCCGCGCCGGCCTTTCCAATCGCCAGGGTCCCTACTGGAACTCCCTTCGGCATTTGCACGATAGAAAGCAGCGCATCCAGTCCGTTAAGTTGTGTCGCCGCCACGGGCACACCCAGCACGGGAACCAGCGTCTTAGCCGCCAGCATCCCTGGCAAATGTGCTGCCCCGCCAGCCCCTGCAATAATCACTCGCAACCCGCGCCCACGCGCCGTCTCTGCATAGTCGAAGAGCAAGTCTGGCGTTCGATGTGCGCTTACCACCCGCGCTTCATGCGGAATTTCCAGCGCCCGCAAAATCTCAACTGCAACCGAGAGCGTCTCGTAGTCGCTCTTACTGCCCATCACCACGCCCACCAGCGGCTGTTCGCTCATGGCCCTGATTATACGAGGGACCAGGCTGCAACCCGAAGCGAAGTGGCTGTCTCCAACAGGTAAAGGTTCGCAGCCACCCTCAATGCCGGTGCCAGGCGTCCACGGCCACCTCAATTACCGCAAACACCACACTCGCGGCAGCCAAAAATCCCTTCGCCCGCTGCCAGTTCTGTTCGTGCCGTTCCAGCCTGTGTTCAAGTTCCGCAATGCGTCCTCCGTTGCCGTCCCCCGTCAGATTCGTCATCTGTGTTTTCAGGACGCTCAAATCGCTCAGCACCTGAGCTTCGAATTCATTCATCATCCGCATTCACCGGACTCCATCATTTTTTGAGTGACTGGTGCTTGGTCCTCAGCAGTCGAAAAAGGTGATCAACCTGCCACGGACCGCTATTAGCTGCTCAGCGTCAGGTTGATATACAACGCCGATGAAAACTCGGAATAGTTAGGCGGCGTCGAGCCGTCAAACATCCTGATGTAGAACCTGTCATTGGCGGTCTCTCGTGAGAACGTCATGTTCGGCAGTGTCGCTCTCACAACCAGACCCGGATCTTCCCCCGCCATGAAACTAAAGTCCCGCCGCCGTATCTCAAACCCACCACCGCTCGGCGGTATCACACCCGCGTTGATCCCCACTGTGCTCCCGTTGAGCGTAGTCACCGTGAGACCGGTCAAATTAGCCAGATAAGTCGGCGCAATCGCCGCGGGCAACCAGGCATCGGCAGGCACCGTTGCACTCGTCTTGATCGCCAGATCATCGGCCCAGTCATTGGCAAACGCAATCGCATACGTCACAAGGTCCGGATAACTCCCGCGGTAACTCACCTTCACCGTCCGTACCACAACCTGAGTGTTCAGATTGGCCGAAGGAGCATTCAGCAGCAGCGCATCACCCGGCCACACATCGCTTGCAAAGCTCGTCCGATTGCCTTCATACGTGCCGCTCCAAAGAGCGCTCACCCCTGCCGCCGCTTGTTCAATCGCGGTTGCCGCATTCAGGCAATCACCAGAACTTCGCGCCGGAGGATTTGTCACCGAGCCGATCCATGCGGCTACGGGAGGTGTTCCCGCCAGCGCCTGCGCCTGCTGGTTGGCCGTGTTCACAGCGCGTCCCACTGCCCTGCCAAACGTTCGATAATTCACCGCGATCTGCTCACCAGCCAACGGAGTCCATCCGGTATAAAACATTACCTTCCCGCTCCGCTCCACGTTGCACTCCGCCGCTTCCACTATCGTGCCCATCCGCCTCGTATAAGGGCCTCCGCTCGCAGGTGTACTCACAACCCAACCCGATCCCAGGTTCGTCAAGTTGATGGCCCGCAGGGTCCCAATCAGGTTGATGCTGCTCGCGGCCACGACCGTACAAGCTGCGGGCAAACTGGCGATCGCACCATCGTAAAGCGTCACCGGCATGCCACCCACTCCATCCACAAATTCCTGGATCTCAAGTTGCACTTTTCCTGTGCTCAAGTTTGTTTGACCGCCGCACGTAATCGCTCCGCTGTCTCCAAACGAACGATAAATCGCCAAGGCTCGTTCCAACTCTGCACAATGCATCCGTGCCCTCAGTATGTATTGGTTCGCCGGATTCACGGCATAGCTCGTGCCCACGGTCGTCCCACCAATCATCGGTTGCAAACTGACCGCACCGGTGCCTTGCTGAGCCGCCGCCTGGAACCCCGCAATGCATCCACTCTGCGTCAGAATCCCAGTGAAGAATCCCGCCAGAATCCCAGTGCTACCCGGTGACAACGTCACCCCAACAGCTTCCAGCAAAAGCGTCCCACCCATCTCCACCGGGTCCAGCCAACTCAGCGCCGCCTGCCCGTCAAATCCGCTACCCCCGTCCATCACCAGGCCACCGGGTCCCAGCTTCAAGTACCCTTCGCCGCCCGGGTTCCCCCACACTTGCAGATTGATCGCGCTTTCGGCGAATTGCTCGCTGATCAGGGTCGACTTCGCTGCCGCTGGAAAGAAGGGGTCAGCAGCCAGGAAGAACGTCGTCGTAATCCCGTCCCCCTGAAAATACTCCGTCACATAAGCCACCGGCTCGTGCTCGCCGCACACCGTCACATCGTTAGCCAACGCGCGCTTGATGCTGCTGTTGAAGCCAAGCCCAGCCAGGTTCAGGCTGCCATCGGTCTCGTTCAATGAATGCACAGTGCCAGGCACGCTCTGAAGCGTCAGCGCCCCATTCACTGCCCGATATGCCGCCCTCGCGATGCTGGCTACCTGCCCCGCGCTCTTGCTCCACTGTGCACCCCGATCTGGAACAAAATTGCTCACTGCAGTGCTTAGGGAGAGTCCCTCTGTCGACAACGCTATCGATCCGCTGTGAGTCACCAGCCCAGTCATCAGCGCGCCTGCCGTCTCACCCGATGCACCCGTGCACGGCGGCATCAGCATCTGATCCAGCAGCACTTCGTCGCTCACCGCTTCAATAGCGGTCCTGTAGCGCGGCCCTTCCAGCGCCAGCCCTGCATACTCCTGCACCGGACTCACCGCGATGTAACCCGTGAAATAGACCGTCCCATCGTCACCTGTAACTGTCACATATTGGCTTCGTGATGGGGCCACCAAGCTTCCATTCGCTGGCAAACTCAGCCATAACTGGCAAACAGAAGGTTCATTGAGCTTCCGCTCGATTGTAAGTGGCCACGTCGCGTCGAGCGCGGCCGAGTAGTCCTGCCCCTGAATCGTAATCTTCATCGCTTATCCGCTCGCTTCTTCACTCGTTCACACCAGCGCCATCGCCGCCGGCAAAAAGCTCCGGTAACAAACCACATGCTCCCCATCCAACGGATCGGTCACAGGGAGTGCCAGGTACTGCCCCTTGAGCAGCACCCGCGCATGTCCGCTCGTAGCCTGGCTACCCTGGCGCTTGGCACTCAGCGGAACCATCGTCTCCTCCGCGCCGGCCATCGTCTGCAACCGCGGATAGTGAAAGAAAATCCTTTCCCCCTGGCTTCCTTCCATCACAAACAGCGCCGACCACTCCTGGAAGAAACTTCCGCCTTCCCGATCAACGAACCCCGTAACCGCCTGCAACTTGGCCCCTGCCGCGGGCACGCCTCCCGGCAGCGGTTCAGCCAGCGTAAGACTCGTTGAACTCACCTGCGAAACCAGTCCGACATTGAACGTCACGCGTCGCACATAATCCACATCCGCCAGCGCCTGCCGCACATATGCGCCTGAAATCGGCGCGCCCACGTAGCCAGTCTGCCCCATGTAGTCCACATCCAATGCAATCATTGAACCCGCTGAAAACTTCGCCGCATCTGTCGACGCCAGCACAATCGATGCGGCCGTCGAGCCACTCTGCGGAATCACGGCGGAAGAAGCCTGCGCCCCGTCCGCTGCGGCAACAGCACCGCTCGACGCAGCCAGAATGTTCATGTGTTGCGATCCAGTTGCCACCGCCATCGTCAACTTTGTCCAGCTCAGGAACTCCAGGCTCACCTGCGCCGCAAGTATCTCTCGCACCTGTTCCAGCGTTCCCGCAGGAATCCCCGCCAACAAAGCCGAACACTTGCTGCCCGATTTGCGTGCAAAGGACTGCACCCATCCCAGGCTGATCCATGGTGCCGGAGGTGCATCCAGACTGAACCCGGCCTGCTCCGCGGGATCGAACAGCACCGGCGTCTGGGTTACCCGATTCACCGGCGCAAAATACCCTCGCACCCGCCGCGCCACCGGTGAGGGCGCCGAAAACCAATTTGTAGCCATCTACTCCCCCTGTTCCTGGTAGCTGTAAAGCATCACATTTGCCGAACGGCTAAGGCGATCTCTCTGAATCGTCAACGGACTAAACCCCGGCTCATCCCAGAAAACCTGCGTCAGCATTGCCGCCGGTGGCGTTGCCGTGTAGTTGAGCTTCGGAGTGTGAAAGGGCTGCAGCATTGCTGTCACTTCCTCATCCATCTGGCTCATCGAACGGCCCCTGTCCAGTCCACCGAAGCTTTGCGTCCCGCATGTTTGGTACGCAATCTCGCACTGCTCAGCGGCCATCGTCGACGCCAGGTCCACATCCACGCCCACGCCGAGCCACCGCAGAACGTACACATCGTTCGGGAGTTGGTTGAATGGCGCTTCCGCTTCTTCCACCACGATTCCGGGCCGCACCGCGCCTCGCAGCAAAATTGTCCGCTCCGGGTTAATGGTGGTCAGCCGCGTCCGCAGTGCCATATAAAACGAGTCCTTCGCATTCTGCATGGAGTTCAATTCCTCTAGCTAACAGCTCGCAGCTGACAGCTGACAGTTTTCACCTGATAACTTGCGACAAGAATGTAGGCCAACACTGTGAGCTGTTAGCTGTGAGCTGCCGGCTGTTTAAACCGCCTGTTGCCGCGCTTCCCGCAACAGCAACCTGTACAGGTACACCTGCCCAAAGGCCTCGTTTGAGGCGATCGATTCAATCAGGTAGTCCTGCCCGCCCACAGTCACCGTCAGCGTCATCGCAAACAGTGCCTGCGCTGAAACCAGATCCAGCGCGCTCACCTGCTGCTGCACGCCGGTCGCGGAAACAAACAGTTCCCACTTCGACTGCCCGCCTTCCTGCCACGACGGCCGCAGCTTCCGCATCACCACGGGACTCACCGCCACATCGGCAAAGGTCGTGGCAACAAGTCCCAATTCGGACATGTTCGTATCCTGATTCGTGCCCGTTACCCGCAGAAGAGCCGTTGTTCCTGTCATGCTTCGCAGCAGGGCATCGGCCAGCATCTGCGGCGCTCCTACCGGGTTCCGCGGCGCCGTATCGCTCATCCCTCACCCCAGCCTGTTCGCTATGTAAGGACGCAGCCATGCCTGCACCGTTTCGTCCACCAGCGAACTTGAAAAATACTGCATCTGCATCGTGTCCATCTTGGTCTTGCTCGCATTCAGCGCCGGCGTCGACTGCGCATTGCGCACAATCTGCGCGCACGCAGTCTTCACATCGTCACCAATAGTCGCAAGCCCCGCCGTATACGTCACCGAAACTTCGTTGTATTGAAGCCCCAGCAGATTCCATGGCAACGTCAATTCCCCCGTATTAGGATCAAAATCCACCGTGCTCGGATCGATCGACGTCCACTGTCCCGGCAGCGAAAATGCCAACGCTATCTCAGACATTGGATCGCTAGCCTCCCCGCGCCGCGGCCGCCCATACCGTCCCTCAAGGCTCACCAGCGGAGTCGTGGACGTCCCCAGCGCCGACAACGGGAGATACGTAAGCAACACCGTCTGTGCTCCGCTGGTTATGCGCAGCCGCTCCGTATACTGGATGACGTTCAGGTCCGGCCGCCTGCAGTAGCTGTTGATTAATGCCGTGGCGGCCGTAATCCAATCCGCCGTTGTTCCAGCCGGCAATCCATAGTTCGGGTAATCCGCTGGCTGCAGATATGCCATAACGATCCTTCTTTCAGTGGTCAGTTGTCAGTGATCATTGGTCATTGGTCAGAGCGATTGCCAAAGCAGCGAACAGCGGTCAGTTGCTACTCTTCACTGACCACTGTTCACTGATCACTGCTCTTATCTACCGGTCTACCAGCACCTGGTAATGCGCGTAGTTGGCGCCCTTCACCACCGGGGCTCCAAATTTCACCGCGACATATTGGTGAGTCATCGAGTTCGGCAGCCCTAGTTGGAAGATGCGCGGAGTCGGATCGCCCAGCCAGTGATACTCGATCAGATCCTCGGTCACAATGTAAGCCGGCAGCACCGCTAAACCCGACCCCGGTGTACCCGTGTAACTAAGGCTCCAGTCCGGAATAAGGGGCAGATCTCCCGCCTGCGTCGAAAGCATCTTCACCCGGATACCGCCTGTGATGTTATCGGTATTCAACACCACGTTGAACTCCGCCTTCATCTCCCGGTCAATCAGGTCCAACAGCACCGGGTTGGCGTAGATCGCCGTCGGCCGCACATAGTAGCCATTGTTGGCCACCATCTGCGCAACTGCGGACTTGATGCCGTCCACAATCGAAGCAGTCGTTCCGATGGTCGTCGTCAATCCACCTGCCACAATCTGTGGAATCACGCCCATATACTGCGTGGTTGTCGGCGTCGACAGGCTGGTGTCGTTGCCGTTCCACAAGGCCACATCATGAGCCACCATCACGCCGCTCACTGTGTCCACCAGGTCCTTGGCTTGCAGATAAGCGAACTGCTTCTGCTGTTCGCCCAGTTCAATATCGAACAGGTTGTAATTGATCTGCGAAACCAGGGCCTTCAGCGGTACGCTCCGCTCCACACGCGTCGGGCTCACCACCGGGGGCACAATGCTGCGCGGATTCACAAATCCCGCCGTACCTGGATTCGGAAGCGCCGTCTCTTCGAAGAAGCGCGAAGGATGGCCCGTTGCCGGAACCTGCTTGATGCGCTGCCCAAATGGGCTCGAACGCCGGCAAATATCGAAAATCTCGGTCTGATAAAGCGGAACTTCGATCGCGCCCGGTCCAATAAAATCTGCTGCTGCGTGAATGTCTGCAAAGTTTGCGTTCATAGGCTCTTTCCGCCCCCTCCATGGGGCCAAATCAGGTTTCAGTTGTCAGAATTCAGGGTTCGCTAGCGGGGAGCAGCACAGTGCATGACCCCTGTTCCCTGTTCCCTGCTTTTACGCAATTGCCCCTGCCCGCAGCAGTTGCGTCTTCACCGCGATACGCTGTTCAAGGCTTAAACCGGAAAGCGCCGCGTCCAGTGTCCGTACATCCACCGGACCCTCGCTGATTCCGTGCTTGGCCAGCATCTCTGACGTTGCTGCAGGCACTGTCCTTCGCAGCGGGTTCACCATCGTTGCCGCGCCCGCGGCTTTCAACTCGCCCAACTCCCGTTCAGCCAGTGCCAGTTTCTCGGTCAGTTCCGCTTCCCTCCGACCCTGATCCACGGTTGCGGAAATCCTCTCCACTTCACCGGTCAAAACGCTCTGCCGCTCTTCAAGCCAGTTCAGTGTCTTTTCCAGCAACGTCGTCGCGGCCTCAAGCCGTTCACCCATATCGATTGCGCTCGTTTCCATAACCTTCCTTCCGTGTTTTCCGTGATTAACGTCTGCGTGTCCTGCTAACTCCACTAACTTGCTAGCTAAATGAGCTCCGCAATCATGCGGAGCCCCTTTGCTAACTCGTTAACTATCTCGCTCGCTTTGGCCCTAACTCGCCATGCGGAAGCTCGTGCCCCGGTAAGCTGCTTTCTCCCTCAACAGGATCGCCGCTCCCGTAAAGGTCACGCGGGTCAGTTTCCATATCTCGGCCCGCATGTCCTCCACCCGCGCATCGGCTATTTCGTAGCTCATCCCCATCGCCTCCGGAGACTGCGCCTCCATTGCCGCCGCCACCTCAGGAAAATCCCGAGCATACAAATAGCCCTTCACTACCAGCCGTCGTCCGAGCAGGTTCGCCTCAGTCAACAACCCAATCTTGCGCCGAGCGTCATGCCCATCCCACCCCGGCCGATAGTCCACCGCCATCCCCAGCAGCGACGGCAATGCCGCCTCCGCTGCTGCCCGCGTCAACATCACCCGGTGCCCGCGTGCGCCCGCAGGAGCCTTGTCGCTGGCCGCGTCCACCACCGTCAATACCCCTTCGAACGCCACCCGGTTCGGGTGCCCCTCCACATGAGGAAACTTCACCGCCATCGCTTCCAATCGCATTCGCTCTCCCACTCCACATAGGACTAGAAACCGAGTTCCCGGTCCCTGTTCCCTGGTTTCTAGTCCCTCAGTCCCTGCTCTTCTCCCGCCAGTTGCACCGCCCCATCCTCTCCCAGCGGTCCCAGCCCCCGCATTGCCCGCACCTCATTCACAGTCAGCACTCCTGCCTGCAGCAGTTGCACCTGCACCGCAAGTTCTGTCTCCTCGTCCCGTGCGTTCAGTTCGTTGAAGACAAACTCGAATTCCCGCCAACCCACACACTTGCCGAACAGGTCCCGCGTAATGTGTCCGGCCAACAGCATCGCCAGCGGCGAAATCGCTCCGCGGAATGCTTCGTCCGTCATCTCCGCGGCGGTCGACTGGTTCACGTCCGCCTCCAGACCCAGCATCAGCGGTGGCAAACCAAATGCATTCGCCACCATCCGGATCAGAAATTCCTGCCATGCAAGACGCATGTCCGCATCCGTGCCCTGCGCAAACCGCAACACCTCCGGCTTCTGCTCGCATGAAATCAGCGGCACCCGCCCTGTCCCTTCAATCTCATCCTGCCACCACCGAATCAGCCGATCGTGCTGCGCCGGCGTCGCCTCGTTCAGCCACAGCGCGTACTGCGCCACGGAATTGGCCGCAAGTTTCCCCGCAAACCGGTGTGCGCTTAGAAACTGGTTCACCGTTTCAAAAGCCACTTCGAGCGGCCCAAGTCCAAATGGAGTGAAGCTTCGCGGATTCATCCGCACATACATCAACTGGTCGTCGCGCAGCTCAACCGCGCTCGACCCCAGTTGCCCCGGCAGCGCCTGCGCGTACCTGGGGGTGTCCGGGTCACCATCCCAGCGAGCGTTGATCCGGATCGATGCACCATCCACCGCCCAGATCATCGCCGGCCTGTCCGGGTCACCCGTGGGTTCCATCTCCACGGCTCCATATCCGCCCGTCAACGCATCCTCAATCACCTGTTCAATGAGCGTGCGAAAACTGTCCACCGCGTTCGGATCTTCCAGCATCCGCCGCAATGCCCGCAGCTTCCGCTCCGTAAACGCAACGTCCCCCGCACGCACCCCGCGCCGGACCCGCACCTGCCAGTCCATCGCCGCAACCCGGTCCTTGATTACGTTGATCGCCCTCCGCACCACCGGCGTCTCCGCAAATCGACGCAGATTAACCGGTGTCGGCTTAGGCAAATGCTGTCCCGGAAACTGCACCGGACTCAGAATCGCGGGCATCGCCAGCGTCTTCCGTCCCCCTTCCGCCGCCAGCCCGCCCGCAATCCCATCTGCTCCCCGGACGCTCCCTGTGGCCTGCCTCCAGATCTCCCGCAACTGTTCGCCTACTTTCACGTGCACCTCACCTTTCCGCGCAAAACAAAAGGCACAACCCGCAAGGGTCGTGCCTCGAAAGACAGTTATCAGTTGTCAGTTATTAGTTGTCAGCCAGCTATTCCCCGTGAATATCCCCAGAGGAACGCATCCGACTTACAACCGCTCTAACTTCTCAACAAAATCAATCCTACCCCAAACCTAACTAATCATCTGCAAAAGCGCGCAAAATAATTCTCGCGACTCTAAGTCAGCTTTTATAGAACAGTTAGTCCCCGCAACAACACGCAACTGACTAACCACTAACCTCTAAGCACTAACCACTAATCACTATCCGTCACACCCGCAATTCCCGCCGCGCCGTCTCCGCCACTCGACCCAGGTCGGATGTCGTCAGAACTCGGATCTGATGTTCCTCCATCGTCTCCACGCCAAACCGGTACATCTCCAGCCGTTCCGGCTCCGCATCGGTAGCGCCCAGCCTGGCCCATGGCTCAATCACAGCAGTCAACTCGAGTTCCGCCTTCTCTACGCGTTCCACCCCGGCCCGCAGACTCGATGCAGAGAAAGCCAGCACCTTGGCCATCTCTACCCCCGGCTCCAGGCTCACCGCGTGAAACATCTTGATTTGTCCATTCGGCCGATATCCCACATCAATCCGCAGCGGATCTCCCGGCCGCGTGTATTCCGAAGCCGCAATCCGCTTCCGCATCAACTCCCACACTCCGGCCCGTTCAAACTCCGTCCTCATCCGCGCCTGAATCGCCGCCCTCCCGCTCAGCCGCGGCACTTTCTCTCGCGGTGGCGGCTCCACGTAAAGCCTCATCAGCTCCTCCACTCCTGCGGGAATGCTCTCCGCCAGGTAGGCCTTGGGCTCCGTCATCTGCACACTCAGCGACAGCGCTTCCGTCAGCAGCCGCATCAGGCCCCCATCCGGCTCCGCCTGAAAGCGCCTCTTCAACTCGCTCTCCATTCCTTCCAGCAGCGCGGTATCCGCATCGGGATCAAGGCACCGCACTCTGCGCCAGTCGCGCGTAAAACGCACCTCGGCGCCATCCTGGCTACCATGCTCCCGCAGGATCACCCCGATATGCACGTACTCGTTCCGCACCGCATCCGGCACATACCGGAGCAGCTGAAACTCACATGCCCGCCGCTGGTTTCCGCTATTCATCGATAGTTGCGCTAAGCCTCACTCCATAGTTCGAAGTTCATACTTCGCAGTTCTTAGTTCCTATTCCCTATTCCCTGGTCCCTAATCCCTAGCCCTTAGTCCCTGTTCCCTTCCCCTTCACATCACCCTTCCCGCCATCCTAGACCCCCATATCCCCATCTTCCAGTCCTCTTCCCCTTTTTTTCCCATCTCTCCCCATTTTGGAAATGGTCCCCGGTCCGACTTCCCGAACCCCTCAATCAGCTCCCGAATCCGGCTTCTCCGTGTAAGCAGCTTCTCCACCAGCGCTTCCATCTCGCTCAAGTCGCCGCCGTACCACTCAGGAGGCACCTCGTTCGCCGCCTCCCACACCGTATCCGCGGACATTGTCTCCATTCGCGTCAGCCATGGCTCAAACGACTCCCATCCGCTGACTTCCCTGTAAACATCGTTGCGGTAATACACTCCGCGCAGCGGTGCATCCTCAAACCGCCACTCCCCAGCATGAAAACAATATCCATAATCGATAAAAACCGCCCGGTATCGCCGCTCTCTTTGCTTGCGCGCGAACACCGCCTGCCGCCCGTTGGCGTTCCCCGTCCACTTGTCCAGCACCAGGATGCCGGCAAACTCGTTCAGGTTCCGTACCTCCGCCATTTGCTCCTCGGGCAGAAAATCCATCACCTGCCCCGGCATTAACCCGCCCACAAATCGCGAACCGAACTGCAGTCCAGGCTTGCACCTCTCGCGTGTACGCCCCAGGTCCATCTCCAGATCCGGAGTTTTCTCCACCAACCAGTCTGTTACCTCGATCAACTCGACCTCGGGCGCTGTCAGTCCCGCAGCCGCCGCCAGCCGCGTCGCCAGAAACTCGTTGGCAAGCACTCGAATGTGCTGCGGATTGTTCTGGAACTTCACCACGTACACGTGTCCATCCGCGCCCAGCATCAACTGGCCCTGCGCACCGCCCCGCATCCGCCGGATATGCTGCACCGCCAGAACAGCCAATCTCCCGCCTTTTCCTGGTCCCCCTAGAATTCTATGCCGTCCGCCCGTCAGTCGCTTGCGTCTATTCCGTGTTCCCTGATCCCTGTTCCCTGGTCCCTGTCTTCAGCTCCGCCCGTGCCCCCAACCCGATCGCCATCGCCATCACCCGGTCATCGTGCGTCCCCGCCCGCGCTCCCGTTCCGCCGTTCGCCAATCGGACAAAGGTTCTGCACTCGCCCAGCAGCTTTCTGCTCTGAAACAGCCCCGGCTCCTCCACCAGCGCCGCCCCCAGCCTACCCAGGACGGCAGGCCGGCTCACAGACGTAGTTAGCCATCCCGCCTGTCCCCCCTGCCCGTAAATCCGCCGATAGCCGCAGTTCGTCTCGGCCAGCGCCAGCACCCCGGTCCCATGATTGTTCCGCTCCACCACCAGCCACGCCCCGTTGTACTCCGCCGCCAGACCGGTAATCAGCCTTGCAAGCTCCAGTCCACCCAGGTGCCCCGCAAACTCCGCGCACTGCAGCCCGGTCTCCATTTCCAATACTTCCGCCACGGAATAATCTCCGAGACTCCCACCACCCGAAGGGTCCACCGCGACCAGGTATTTCTTCCCCTTCACAGGTGGCAGCCAAATTTCCAGCTCGCCATTCCGGCGCCGCTCCATCGCCTCCGGCGTAACCTTCAGCCGCTCCTCAATTACATCCAGCTCAAAAACCGACTCGCCGCTGGCCAGGAAACAGCTGTCCTCGTCCTCGGCAAACTCCTGCCGCGCCAATCCGCGAAAATCCGCCCGGATCTGCCGCCGATAAGCAATCTGCTCCAGATCCAGCCGCTTTCGTGCCCTCAGATCCTGTTCTTCCTCGGTTAGCGAAGCCTCATCCACCGCCTTCGCACGGTATCGCGGTTCCATCCACCAAGGAAAGAAATGCCGCACCATCCCCGTCTCGCCCGCTCTCTGCCACTCGTCGTGGAAACATCCACCCACGCCCTCCGGCGTCGACTCCACAATCAGCTCTCCGCCCGGTGCCAGTGACGCTCGCAACCCCGCCAGAGTCTCCGCCGGGTCGCCCGGCCAACGCGCCAGTTCCGAGCAATGCAGATTCTGCACCGTCAGCCCACGTCCCGCGTTCCGGTCCCCCGCCGACACCACCCGGTACTGCGCATCCATCTCCGGAAACACAAGCTGCCGCACATTCGCCCGCGAAGTCCGCAGCGGCCCTTCCCGCAGCTCCTCCGGAAGCCAATCCAGAAAACGGTAAACAATCCGGAAGATCTCCTCCGCCGCCTCCTGCGTATGCGCCACCTCGAGCGTCAGCGTTCCCGGCTGGGTAATCGTCTTCAGAAAAAAACGCGCCGCCGCCCATGTCGTCAGCCCCATCTGGCGAGCCTTCAGCACAATGTTCCGCCGTCCCCGTCGCCGCTCGAATGCTTGCTGCACAGCATTCGCCTTCAGGCGCTCCATCCCCCCCTCCTTCGTCCTCACCAGCAAAAGCCGCTCCGCCAGCGCCATCCCTACCGTCTTGCCCTTCAGCTCCATTGGCATGCGATCCAGAATTCTCCCGAACCCGACCAACTCCTCCCAGCCACTCTCCCCCGACTGCGGATCCAACTCCTGCGCCGCCGCTTCATCCGCTCCGCCCATCGCTCTCCCATCTCATGTCCAACATGCCGCCGCCTCTTATGCCATCCAGGTCTCTTGCCCCGCTTATGGCGTGAGCACAAGTCCGTACATCAGCAGTGCATTCCCAGAAGACCCACCCAGCACGGTCGAAATCGTCGCCGTCCCGCTGCAGGTCGCCGTTCCGCTTCCAAGCGTTGCCGTTGTGGGAGCCGCCGTCGCCCCGCCGCCCCTTGCCGTTATGGTCAAAGCTGTGGCCGATGCAATCGTGTTGGTTCCAGTCAGCGCCACCGTTGCCGTAGCCGTTGACGAATCGTTGAAGCTCGCAAGCGTGCAGGTCTGTCCTGTTGTCCCGGTAATCGTGCCGCCGCTCGTATACGTGCCGGAAGCCACACCCGTCGGCTTGTACTTCAATTGCAGCGACAACACCTGTGAAGAGCTCGTACTGATCGCCAGCGGCGGAAGGCTTGTTCCCGTCAATCCATCCGTATCCGTCAACGGCGTCACGCCCCCCAATGTGAATGGAGGCACGGTCGTATAGGTGACCGATGAATACCCCGGAAGGAACGTCAGGTCCAGCGGATATGTCCCTGCCCCGTTTGTAAGACTGTTTCCTGGAACCAGGACTGTTAGCCCACTACTTTTCCATACCTGGGTGCCACCAAGTTCCCAATCGAAAGTGTTAACCTGAGCCGCACTCGCGGAAGAGAACACTCCAAACTGCGGCCGCGCTTTCACTGACAAAACAGAGGAGCCAAGCGTATTCGCGGGAAAGGTAAAAGTGGTATTGAACGGGATGTAGTTCAAACTCCCGTCCAACGACTGATTTCCGCAATAGAGAGACAGCGTGCCCCCCGCCGTCCCTGCGCCAGGATTGTTTGTACTCGAAACCACCACGCTCGACCCGGTATTACTTGTCACGTACCAGGGACCGCCGTTATAACCCCCAGTGCCGTTGTTCTGCGTCTGCACCTTTTGGCCCGGCGCAAAATAGTTCCCTGCATTGGTCACCGAATACGTCATGGTAGTTGCCGTGCTGCTCACCGCCGTGACAGCCTGCGAGCCAATCGTCGCATCCGCAGCCACCGCGCATACAACATCACCGGCCGTCGATGCAGCGGCAGGAAGAACACTCGGAGTCCACTTGCCCGCGCCTGCGCTCCACACTGGTACAGCGCCGTTTTGAACGCCCGTGTCGATCCAGTCAGATAGATTGCCCGTAGCCAGCGGCGACCCATTCACCTGGTAGCCTCCGCCCGCGTTGATCTTGCCCGTGGCATTCGTCACCGGTACCACCTGCGCGCCGAGCGATCCATCCGGTGTGGTATCCGTAAACGAATTAGGACTACCGGCGTTGGGTGTTATCTGCCCCGTGTAACTGTTCGCGGCGATCGTCTGATCCAGCTTCTCACTGCCTGAGCCACCTGCCGCCGTGCTCCGATAAACGTTGTAGCTGTCAGCTCCCACTACCGGATAGAACCTTCCGGTGATGGAGTTGATCCCGCTCACCGTACTCGCGCAACTTGGCACGGAATACTCAAGACTTGGGGTCGACTCCAATCCCCCGCTTACCGCCGTGATCTTGTAGTAGTACGTTGTGGACCCGCTGCTCGTGCACGCCAGGCTATTCACATTCGTTGGCGTGCTCAACTGGGGCACAGTCAGATACCCGCCCATGATCCGCATCTTCGCCGCTACATCCTGCCGGAAGTTGTCCAACGCCGCGCTGTCGTTACCTGCAAGAACGTTGATGCCATGCGAAGGCGCTCCATTCTGCGGTCCGTTCGGAGCGTCATTCTCAATCACAGTAATGTGGTTTGCGCTTCCCGATCCCGGGGTTGGCACCTTGAAATTCTGCGCGGTGAGTCCCGAGCATCCCGTACAACGGAAGACCGACCGGTTCGATGTAACTGTGCCGAAGTCCACGATCGGGATCACCACGGGTTCTGACAGCTCTCCCCCCTGCCCAACCGTGAAGTCGCTCAATCGCACATCGGCCCCGCCACTGTTCGTCCAGATCATGTCGCCGGTACCGTTTCCGTTTGCGGGCAGGTTGGCGCCCGGCGTATAGATACCGTGGTCCATTGAGAGCGTCCCTCCCGGCATTCCGCAGCATGGGTTACTCAACGCTTCCAGCAGCATCGAGGTTCCTCCGGCCACGTCCCCCGGCCCGCCGACGCTCGGCGCATACACACGGGCGGGGCCGTCCGTCTCCTCATTGAACTTGGCAACGTCCAGATGCGATCCGTTCGCAAGCAGAAAATCCACGCCGTTTTGCAGCATTTCAATCGTTCCGGAGATATGCCACCAGTTGCCGTCCATCATCGCAAACCCTGCGCCGCTGTAATAGCAGCCAATCGTCCCGGAAAACGTCCAGTCCTGCGGCTGCGACTGCTCGGCTCCGAAGCACACATCCACGTTGGTGACATGGACATTTCTCACCTGGTTGCGATCATCCTGCGTCATCGCAGGATCAGCCAGAATCGCGTACATTGCCGTAGAATCAGACAAGTACGCCGAGCCGGGCAGGTTCCCAAACCCCGTAAGATTGCCAAGATACAAGTTGTAGAAATCATTCAGTGAGTTTGGATAGGGTCCAACGCTCAAATCATTTGTGTCGATCAGCGCGCGTGGCTTTGTACTCGCCTGGTCGCTGCCCATAATGTTCAGGTCGTGCACCGTGCATCCGTAGCAGTTCTGCACCTTCATCACGTCATTGAACGGCATGAACCCGGAGTCTCCAATGAGTCCGCTCGTCGCAATGTTATAAGTCAGCGTGGTCGCAGTTATGCCCGTGGGATTCTGAATCAGGAACGTCCCGCTTAGAGCGGGCTGCGTCGTTCCCTGCACGTTCACCAGGCATTCAGCGCCGGTCCTGGTGCAATAGGTGCTTGTAAAACCGTGGCCCGATGGGTCTGTCAATGTCACCACCGTACCCGCCACCGCCAGCGTCACCAGATGAGCAGCGCCGGCCCATATCACCGTCGTTCCGCTCGCGTTGCCTGCGGAAAGGCTCTTCGTGATACCCGATGCCAGTCCGCATCCGGCTACCTGCGTTCCCCTGCCGCCGGCAATCAGCAGCGTCACCGTGGTGATGATGGGCTTGCACCCCAGCGTAAGCTCACCCCTGGCCGAGTTTGCCGCAATCTGTGTAGATACCATCGTGTTGAATGCGGCACCGTCATCTGTGCCCAGAATCATCGTCGCGCCCGTTGCATTCACACCCGTGTACGTCGAACTCAAGGTCGCAGTCATCGATGAAACAACGGTAAGCCCCCCTGTGTACATGCGTCCTGATGCGCCAAGCGCAGTGATGTTCACCGTGAGTCCAGTACCCGTCGACGGAGATATCGCAGACGCTGCCACACCATTTGAAACCGAATAGCCCGTACCTGAATTCTCGATTGCAATCGCACTGGGCACACCACTGCTCACTGCCGTCACAATGCCTATGCCGCCTGTTCCGCCCGCGATGGCAAACCTGTCATTAATAGCCCAGCTTGTGCCCGCGGTATTAAGAGCCATCACCCCAACAGCGTTATTGGGATAGAGCAGTGAGATCCTTGAGTTATCGGCAGTTGTAAAATTCGCGCATCCCGTCGAAGAGGTAAGCGTCGTCGTGCCCGCGCTCGTTGCAATGTTGATGTCCGTGCAAATGCGCGCATCCTGCTTCAAGCTGTTTTGCGTCGTAGCCAGACCACCGTTCATACCGCCAGTCAAACTCGGTGCGGATACTGCGGCCCCTTGGATCGTCCCACTACTGTTCACGCTGCTCGGCGCAATCGCGTTCCCGTTCACGATGTTTGCCACAGCCGCAGCCGCGGTTGCCCCACCCGTTCCTCCCGCGCTTACCGGAACCGTACTCATTCCGCCAACCGTTGTGCCGGTGCCCGTGTAATACGCAATCTGCCCCGAATTACCCGAGCCCACCGAACCACTCCCCGCGCCGCAAGCCGTCCCCGTATTCGTGATATACCCCGAGTTATCAATCTGCACGCAGTTGTGCCCGCTGCTTGCCGCAAGGCCCGGAAATGCGATCGATGTCGCTCCCGTAAAGCTTGCGTATACCGAACTGCTGCCGCCTCCATACACCTTGAATGCCGTACCCGCGCCCGTCTCGTAATTCACCCGCACCACGCCTGAAGCATTCGCCGCATTCACATATGTATCGCCGCTGGTCGTGCTCTGATAAGCCTTGAAGCTGTCCAGTCCGCCCAATGCCGAAATCAGTTCCCAGTTGTTGCTCGCATCCTTCTCCGCATACCACTGGCTGTTCCCGTTCCAGTCCTTGTACACCAGCGATTCCTTCTGGCTCTGCGTTAACCCCGACCAAAGCACGGCATCAACCTCCGCATCCAGTTGGTTCTTCACCGTCGGCGTGCTCAGCAGTGTCGAAACACCCGCCACCTGCAGCGTTCCGTTGAACTGCGCATTCCCTGACTTGTCCACCGTCGCAACGGTAGTCTCCGTCGCACCGCCCGACCCAAACACAACGCCCCCAGTGCCAGCGTTGTTTGATCCGTTAAACACCACCGCGCCCGTTCCCGCCGCGTTCATAACCGTTTGGTTATTCGTGCTTGATTGCCCATTGTTATACTGCCCAATCGACAGCCGGTACACGTTGTTCAGCAGGTCCTGCACCTGGTAAAACTGCTCCCCCGCCGTCGCATCCGAGTAGCCGCTAATCCACCGGTACCCATAATCCGTCTGGATCTCATTCTGCAATCCGCGCTCGTTCCCCAACCCGATCCCCAGCCGGTAATGATTCACCACCGTCGCATCCTGCTGGCTCCCGTAGTAGTCCCCGTTCATCCCATTGAACGTGCGATGAAATGAATCCATGAAGCTGTTGCGCGTTCCGTTATCCGTCAGCTTGCCGGTAAACATCGTGCCGCCGGTCATCCAGTTGTTGTACGAGCTGCCCGCATCCGCCACCACCTGGTTGGTCGAGTTCTCGTTCCTCAGTCCCACAATCGTGTTGTTCTGCGCGTTCGCCCCCAAATGCAGCGCCGTCCCGCAACTCTCCACGTCTCCGCCCGTAAACGTGTTTCCATCTCCCTGCTGCAGGTTGATCCCGTACGTCCCGGCTATCGGATTTCCCCCACTCGTCGCGCAGTCAATATGCAGCCGTACAAACGTGCTCGCATTCATCCAGTCCGTCGTCGCGGGATTCGCCACCTGGTGCCCAATCGCGTTCACAGCCGTCTGGAACCCTACAAACTGGATGCCATAAAAACTTCCGCCCGTATAGTTCCCCGTCCCATCCAGCGTCATGCCCGTCTGGTTCGCATTCCCCATCAGATACAGGCCCTGCACGTCCATCTCCTGCGTTCGGAAAGCCACCAGCCCCTGCGCACCCGCGCTCGTCGCCGCGGTCGTGTTGATCACCACATCGTCAATGTGAAATCCCGACGTGTCCGCCGCATAGGTTGGGTCGCCCACCTGCACCATCGCAGATGTTCCCGAATACAGAAACACCGTCCCGCCCTGGCTCCCACTCGCCGTGCTCGCTCCCCGCAACGCGCAACCATGCAGCGTCACGTTCCGCGTCCCCGCCGTCACAATCACCTGGCTTGCCGTAGTAACCGTCGCACAAGGCAGCAGCACCATCGCATTGGCCGTTGATATCGTTAGGTTCGATCCCATTGCCAACGTCCCGGCAAAGTTACGCGCATCGCATGTGCCGCCATAACTCGAACTGAGTGAACCAAGACAAGCCTGTAACTTCGCCCCAAAGTCCCCGCCCGCAAATTGATCCACCTCGTAAACCGCGCCAATCTGCTTGGCCGTCAACTCCCCGGTCACCGCGCCGCCAGTAATCGGAAGCGCCGTGCTCACCTGCGCGTCCACATAATTCTTGTCTGCCGCCTGCAACGCAACCGTCGGATCGCCACTCAACGTCAGCGGTCCCGTCATGCTTCCACCCGAAATCGGAAGCTCCATGCTGAAAGTCGAATCTACATAATGCTTGTCCGCCGCCTGCAAGGGCACTGTCGGATCGCCATTCAAATACAGGTTCCCGCTCAGTGTTCCGCCCGAAGCCGTCAGCAAACTCCCCGTCAGCTCAGCAATCTGCTGGTCCACGTAGGCCTTGCTCACCGTCTGCACCGCCTGCGCCGCCGGCATCAGTTGACTCTGCACTTGTGCCAACGACGCCTGCGCCGCCGCCGGCACCACCCAGTACTGCGTGCTCGTCGTGCCGTCGCTCATCTGGTACACAGCTGTGTAAAACAGCCCCGCCGGCATCGAACCCAGGTTGGGCGCAAGGTTCACGCTCAGATACCCGTCCGGCGCAATCGTCACCATCGTGTGCCCCGCCGCAATCAACGCCCCCGTAGCGGTTGTGAATGCCGGCCAGCTCACGTTCACTGTCCCTGCGCCCACTTGCCCGCCCGCCAGGTACACCGTCCCTTGAACCGTCGTTGTGGTCACACCCTGCGCCCGCGCCACCCCCCCCAGCGCGACCTGCAACAGACCCATCGCCAGCACAATTACCAGTCCAATTCCCAACCGTCGTCCCGCGCCGAACCACCCGTCCCATGGCTGCTTCATTCGTCTCTCATCTCTCTTCCCGATCTCATGTAGAAAAAGCAAAAGGGACAATCCCTCAACGGAATCGTCCCTTCTCCACACCCAAATTCGCCCGCCCGCGCAATCGCTCAGCAATGATCAGGGCGATTCCCTGTCATCTCCCCACTCATTGCGCCCGCGTTGTTCTTAGCCTAACCAATCACGCCCTAATTCTATGCAATCCTAATCACACCCCTTTGACCATACATTTTCAACAACTTATACCGTCCCTTTGTTTCAAACACGTTGACAACCAACGAACAACCTCGATCGCTCAATCGAAACCAATGACAACCCCGAACTAAGAACTGCGAACTGCGAACTGTGAACTGTGAACTGTGAACTACGAACTGTGAACTAACCACTGTCATCTGTAACCTGTAATCTGAATCCAGTGACTTCCGCCCCCACTCACGACCCCATCCTCATCGTCCACGGCGGCGCCTGGGCCATCCCCGCCGACGCCGCAGCCGCCCACCAGTCCGGCGTTCGCAACGCCCTCGAAACCGGCTACCGCATCCTCGCCCTCGGCGGTTCCGCACTCGACGCCGTTGAAGCCGCCGTCACCGTCCTTGAAGACGACCCCACCTTCGACGCCGGCCGCGGCAGCTTCCTCACCTCCGACGGCCGCGTCCAGCTCGACGCCCTCCTCATGGACGGCGGCCGCATGAAAGCCGGCGGCGTCGCCTGTGTCGAGCGCCTCCGCAACCCCATCCAGGCCGCCCGTCTTGTCCTCGAAAAAAGCCCGCATGTCTACTTCGTCGGCCCCGGCGCAGAGCAATTCGCCGCCTCCCACGGCATGCCCTTAATCGACAACGCCGACCTCGTTCTCCCGCGAGAACGCGAGCGTCTCCTCGACGCCCAGGCCCGCCAATCCGCAGGCTTAGCCGACGAAACCTTCTCCGGCCAACTAGCCGACGACAAAGACCCATCCACCGCCTTCAAAATCGACTCAGAAAAAAAGCTGGGTGCCCCCGGTCCCTCGCACTTGGGGACCGGGGAGTCGAAGCACCGACTTTCAAACGACGTTCCGGACCCCAAGTCCACCGAAGATCCCGGCCAGAATTGGTGGGATTCAAAGACCCCACCCCCAAATTTTGACAGCCACGACACCGTAGGCGCAGTAGCCCTCGACGGCCATGGCAATCTAGCCGCCGCCACATCCACCGGAGGCACCCTCAACAAAACCCCCGGCCGCGTAGGCGACTCCTCCCTAATCGGTTGCGGCTGCTACGCGGACAATCTAGCCGCAGCCGTCTCCCTGACCGGCTGGGGCGAACCCATCATGAAGCTGGTATTAGGCAAGTGGGCCACCGACCGCGTAGCCGCCGGCTCCGCTCCTGAAATCGCCGCCCGCGAAGCCATCTCCTACCTCTACAACCGCCTCGGCGGCCACGGCGGCATCATCCTGCTAGGCCCCGACGGCCGCTTCGGACTAGCCCACAACACCCCCGCCATGGCCTGGGGCCTGGCCACCCCCTCTGGCCTTCAAACCGGCCTCTCCGTCTAATCGGATTCGCGACCCGAACGACCCGCCGTTGTTGCCGCTTTTGCCTTTGCGTTTTATAAATATCTGTCATACTGAGCGACCAAAGGGAGTCGAAGGACCTGCTTCCTATAGCTTTTTATAAAAAGTCAAACCTTCGGAGCGCTGCGGATCGAAGGATTTAAACTCGCCTTTCGCGACCCCTGCAATAATCCCAACATGCTAGTCTTGGCCTCAGCATCCCCCCGCCGCCGCGAACTCCTAACCCAAGCCGGCTTCACTTTCCACGTCCATCCCGCCCACATCCCCGAAGACCCTCGCCCCAACGAAGATCCCATAGCCTACGTAATCCGCCTCGCCCGCGAAAAAGCCGAAGCCGTCTTCGCCGCATTAACCCAGAATCCCGTGCAATCCGCTGGTGAGAACGACAAGCGTCAGGGCACGACTTCAGTCGTGCCGCAAAAGCCCCAAAATGAGGCCCGGGCTTTAGCCCCTGAGGGAAGCACCGCTGAATCCATCATCGTGCTCGGCGCCGACACCACCGTCACCATCGACAACCAAATCCTCGGCAAACCCGAAAACGCCGCCGACGCCGCCCGCATGCTCCGCCAACTCTCCGGCCGCACCCACCGCGTCATCACCGGCGTAGCCATCGTCACCGCCACCCGCACCGAAGTAGCCGCCGAAGTCACCGGCGTCACCTTCCTCACCCTCTCCGACCAGGAAATCGAGTCCTACATCGCCACCGGCGAGCCTATGGACAAAGCCGGCGCATACGCCATCCAGGGCCGCGCCGCCCGCTGGATCCCCCGCATCACCGGCGACTACTCCAACGTAGTCGGCCTCCCCATAGCGCTAGTCACAACCCTCCTCGAAAGCCTCTAACTGTAACCTGTCAGCTGTTAGCTGTCAGCTTTTGTTACGGTTTCACCACCACTTTCTCCCCGCTAAACTTAACCTCCGCCCCCGCCTTCTCACTTACTCCACTTCCCACGCCATGCCCCGGTCCCACCACAACCACGCGGAACGTCCATGACTTCGGCATCCCCGGATAACTACCCTCCACCGGTCCAACCGCCAGCGTACCCGTCTTGTCATTCCAATGCACCGGAATCGTCGCATGCGCGCCCTTCTCGTACGCGTACCCATCGTTCTCATCCTGATACAGCGTGAAGTCCCCATCCGCCCCCGGATATACCCGCAGCTCAATCGGGTCCTCCACCTTCTGCGTCGCCCACTCCACCACCGGCCCCATCGGTAAAATCGATCCCGCCCTTACAAACAGCGGCAATTTCTCGATCGGCGCATCCGCCTGAATCCGCTTCCCGCCCTCAACCACCGCCCCCGTCCAGAAGTCATACCACTTAGCCTCCGGCAAATACACCGTCCGCGAAATAGCCCCCTCCGTCGTCACCGGAGCCACCAAAATCGAAGGCCCAAACAAATACTCATCCCCGGTATTCTGCGCCTCCACATCCTCCCGCCAATCCATCACCAGCGGCCGCATCAGCGTCCCATGGTTACTCGTCACCTGCCACGCTTCAGAGTAGATATACGGCATAAGTCGATATCTCAAATTGTCATAGTCGACTAATATCTTCTGCGCATCCGGCCCATAACTCCATAACTCGTTCTCGCTCGGATTCCGCGTTCCATGCACCCGGAATATCGGACTGAAAGCCCCAAACTCAAACCACCTTACAAACAGCTCGCGAAACTTCGGATCGTTCAAGTTCCCGCCAGAAATAAACCCGCCAATATCCGTAGTCCAATAAGGCATTCCGCTAATCGAGTAATTCAGCCCCGCCGGAATCTGCCTCGCAAACGTAACCCAATCGCTCAGCACATCCCCCGACCACGCCGTAACCCCAAACCGCTGCGCCCCCGCATAAGCACTCCGAGACAAAATAAACACCCTCTTCGCGTCCGACGCCGCCCGCTGCCCCTCACTCACCCCACCCACATGAAACAGCGGATACACATTCGCATACCGCGCGCCCGATCCAATCGCCATCTTGTTCGTCACAAGAATGTTGTCTTCGCGCGCCTCGGTCTCCGGCTCATCCGTATCCAGCCACCACGCGTCCACGCCCTTTTGGAACAGCGCCGTATTCGCATTTTCCCAATACTTCTTGCGCGCCGCGTCGTTCGTCGGGTCATACAGCGCCTGCCCCACCGGATGAAAACTCTGCTGCGTTGTCTTCGCAATAAACCACCCGTTCTTGTCGAACTCGTCATAAGTCGCCGACCCCGGCCGGAAATAAGGCCAGATCGAAACCATCAAATGAAAGTTCTCCTTGTGCAGCGTGTCAATCATTCCCTGCGGGTCGGGATAGTGATCGTTCCACTTCATTTCCCCCATCGTGATCCACCAGAACCAGTCCTGCACAATGTTGTCCACCGGAATATGCAACGCCCGATACTTCGCCGCCACTCCCTCAATCTCTGCCTGCGATTCATACTTGTTCTTGCACTGCCAGAACCCGTAAGCCCACTTCCCAAACAACGGCACCTCGCCCGTCAGCTCCCGATACCGCGCAATAATCTGGTCCGCATCCGGCCCGTAGATAAAGTAATAATCAATCCGGTCCGCAACCTCGGCGCTCATATAGAGCCCATGCACAAACCGGTTGTTCACCACGCTCCGCGAAGGGTTATTCCAAAAAATCCCATACCCATTCGTCGACACCAGCAGCGGCACCGCAATGTTCGTATTCTCCTGCGACAAGTCCACCGTCTCCCCGCGATAATTCCACACCCCCGCCTGGTGCTGCCCCAGCCCATAAAATCCCTCATGGCTTCCGTAAATCGGGAACGACACTTCCGCATGGAACGTCTTCTCCCCATTCACCTCCACCGGCCGCAGCGTCCGCGATCCATCCGTCGTCAGCATCTTCCCGCGCATCCCGCGCCCAGTCGATCCCGGCCCCGTAGCACCAGCTCCCGTCTCTCCTTCGGGAGCAATGTAGTGCACCGCCCCGCTTCCGCGCTCAATCATCACCCGCAACTTCGCCGTCGACAACACAATCGCCCGCTCGTCGTCCCGCACTTCAAACGCCACCGCCGGCCAATCCGTCTTCACCACCACCCAGTCCGAAGCCCGCTCAGGCGCAGCCGCTCCCAACGGTGCATAGGTCACATGCACCATATCCTCGGCGTCCACGTCCAGCCGCAGCACCCCGTCCTTCTGCGTCACCTCAAGCCCTTTGGCCGT
>Ga0302266_10000237_pt1 | contig 56912 bp, 60 predicted proteins | sample III_Bog_E1_2_FD_194559 | JGI IMG/M metagenome (GOLD analysis project Ga0302266, IMG submission 194559) | Peat permafrost microbial communities from Stordalen Mire near Abisko, Sweden - III_Bog_E1_2 | ecosystem: Environmental > Terrestrial > Soil > Wetlands > Peat | place: Sweden: Abisko...
ATGCCGATCATCGCCATCAACAAACACACCGGCCGCGTAGAAAGTTCGCCCGAAATCGTGACGCGCGGCTTCAATCCCGGAGAAAACGGCCTGATCGAGCGCGCCCGCGAGATTGTGATGGAGACGCTCAACGCCTCCAGCGCCGAAGAAAAAGCCGACTACGGCGTAATCAAAGAGAAAATCCGCACGGATCTGAAACGCTACATCTCGCGCCAGACGCAGCGAAGGCCGCTGATTATGCCGGTGATCCTGGAGATTTGATTAAATTCGCTCAATAACATCGCCCGACTAGCTTGTAGAATGGTCCCGTCATGGAGACAACCATTGAACCAAGCAGAAAAGCGGAAGGCGCGCAATTCCTTAAGTATTTCGGACCTCTCTTGGATGCCCTGCGTGCCCTTGGGGGCTCTGGAACCCCCGACGAAGTGGTTGAGCGAATCGCCCTCGATCTAAAACTTACAGATGATGTTCAGGATGAACCTCTCCCTTCTGGCGAATCTCGATTTAGAAACCAGGTGGCCTGGGCGAGATTCTACCTTGTTAGGGAAGGGCTGATCGGCTCCTCGAAGCGCGGCGTCTGGAGCCTCACCGAGCGCGGCCGGGCCACCAAGCTTACTCTCGAGCAGGCAAAGGCGATCAGAAGCAAGTGGGTTCGCTACTTTCAGGAGCAGCGGCAAAGCAAGGTGAGCGCGCCGAAATCGGACATCGAGCAAACCGAAGCGACGGAGTCAAATGCCGACGTTGATGGCAAGCTTATCGAACTGCTTCTTAAGCTGCCTCCAGCGGGTTTTGAGCGGCTCTCTCAGCGCTTGCTACGTGAGGCCGGGTTTACCCAAGTGATTGTGACAGGGAGAGCCGGAGACGGTGGAATAGATGGATATGGGACACTGCAAGTCAACCCTCTCGTTTCCTTTAAAGTTCTATTTCAGTGCAAACGCTACACTGGCTCAGTCTCTCCGTCACAAGTGCGAGACTTCCGAGGGGCAATGTCAGGTCGCGCCGACAAAGGCATCATCATTTCTACTGGAACCTACACTGCGGAAGCGCGCCGAGAAGCGTCGAGAGACGGAGCGCCACCTGTTGAGTTAATTGACGGAGAGAAGTTGGTAGGAATGTTTAAAGATCTTGAACTAGGGCTCAAGCCCGTTAAGACCTACGAAATTGACGATTCGTTCTTCGAAGAGTTCCGAAAATAACCGCCGGAGGGCTCGCGGCCTATATTTGCGAAGTATCATGCTCAATATTCTGAACCAGCAGCTTCGACCGTAAGCTTCAGTCCCACCGCCTTAATCACAGCAATCAACGTTGAAAGCCGCGGATTTCCGCGAGCCGACAATGCCCGATATAAGCTCTCGCGCTCGATGCCAGCGGCCTTAGCCACCTTGGCGATACCGCCGCGCGCCTCGGCGATGCGGCGCAGGGCAATCAAAAGAACGCTCGGCTCATCATCGTCCTCCAAGGCGGCGCGGAGGTACTCAGCGGCAAACTCTGGGTTCTCTCGCAGTTCGCGCACCGTAGCTTCGTCGTGGGAAATACTCGCCTTACGTTTCATTGTGTTCTCTCCCGATAGTCCTTGAGGTATTCGAGCGCGCGCCTGATGTCGGAGGATTGCTTTCGTTTATCTCCGCCGCATAGCAGCAAGACGCAAACCTTGCCGACCATTGCGTAGTACACCCGATATCCCGGTCCCCAGTCGATCCGCATTTCAAATAGGCCGCCGCGCAACGTCTTGAAGTCGCCGAAGTTTCCTGCCGAAAGCCGATCGATCCGGGCCACGATCTTTGCCCTGGTTCGAAGATCTCTGAGTTCCGCTAGCCACTCGCCAAAGACATCTCCGCCGAATTCGGTGAGATAGCGGCGAATCTCCTGCACTCATTGTAACTTATAGATCACAGTTCGCGCAAGCCTCGCTCACGCACCGGTACATCAGAATCCGGCTTCGCGTCCGTGGCGGACAGCCAGTATCACCACCTGTTTTCCGTCGTAGTGATACAGGGCAAGATAGGCGCCGTGTCCGAAGTCAATCACCCATTCGCGGAACTCAGGCGGCAGTTCTTCGACTGGACGGCCGATCTCCGGATGCTTGGCCAGGCCCTTTACCGCTTGCCGGATCGCTTTGACTGCGCGCTGGGCCGCCTCTGGGCTCTTCGGGGCCAGAAAGTCGTAGAGTCGGGACACATCCAGAAGCGCTCGTTGCGACCACCTTAATCGTGGCATTTTGGGGGAGCCGCGCGCTTGCCTGCTTCGAGCTTGGCCAACCAGGCGTCCGCTTCTTCGGCGGTGGCGTGCAGGCCGGTTGTTTGATAATGACTCCAGGCCGCGAGCGCATCCTGGCGGAATTGCTCGCGCTTTTCTTCGCGCTCGATATACTCCTCGATGGCCTCGCGCATCACCCAGTGCGGCGAGCGCCGCCGCGCCGCTGCGAGCCGCCGGATGCGCTCTTTTGTCTCGACATCGAGTTTCAGACTGGTCGTCGAGGGCGTGGCCATCAAAGGTGTTCCTCGGTGTTACCTAGTAACCAATATACCACCGACTCGCCAGGATCCGTGAGCGAATTGCGGAATTTTTGGCGTTAGCCCAGCGGGTTCTTCCACCGTAGCCCCGGAAACCGCGCAAAATCCCGGTCGGCCGTGTGCAGCATTCCACCATGCTCGATGGTAAGAGCAGCAATGATTGCGTCGCTGACTAAAGGCCCCGAGGCCTGCCCTTCGACGAGCATCCGCCGAAGCAAAGGCCAGTGCTGGTCTCCCGGCACCAGCACGCGCACGTTCGGCTGCGCAAGCCATGCCTCAACAATCTGACTTGCCTGCTCCACACTCAATCGCGCGCCCGGCAACCGGCGATTCGTCATAAACCGGAGAAAAGCCGTAATCGACTGCCAAGGAAGACCTACAGCGTCGACGCCAGAGAGCGTTTTCTCGACCCATGCGCGCGCTTTTGCGTGCGGAACGGAGCCGCCGTCGTACGCGTAGATCAGAAGGTTGGTGTCGAAAACAATCACCGGTAGTCGGGCCCCTCCAGGGATTCGAGCATCTCCTCGACCTTGGTGTAGGGCGGCAGGCCAAGATTGATCGGCGTCACCTTGAACGCTTTTCGCGGCGGCTGTTTCCTGGCCATTAGCCCCAACCGAAGATATCGGTTCACAGCCTGCTTGAAAGGTTCGCCCGACTTGCGGGCCTCTTTCTTCAATAAGGCCGCAACATCATCGTCGAGGGTAAGGGTCGTTCGCACATCATGATGCTACGATAAAAGACATCATGATGTCAATCAGATGCCATGGTCGTTATCGCCGACCAGGGACTTGCAAAGATTTGCAAAATCACGCTGTACACGGCACTCTGGAGTTAATCCTATGGTCACCCTCGACGACATCCGCGCCGCCCAAGCCCTTCTCCACGGCATCGCCGTTCGCACTCCGCTATTCGAATGGACAGCCCCATCGGACCCGCGCAAACTCTTCCTCAAGCTCGAAAACCAGCAGCCCATCGGCGCCTTCAAGCTGCGCGGCGCATATAACAAAGTCGCATCTCTCACCGACGAAGAGCGCCGCCGCGGAGTCATCTCCTACTCCAGCGGCAATCACGCGCAGGGCGTGGCCTACGCGGCGCGGGCGCTGGGCGTAAAAGCCATCATCGTGATGCCCAGCAATGCTCCCAAGAACAAGCTCGAAGCCACAGCCGCTCTGGGAGCGGAAATTGTCATCGTCGGCCCCGGCAGCGAAGAGCGCCGCCTGCGCGCCGAACAACTCGCCTACGAGCACGGCTACGTGATCGTTCCTCCCTACAACGACGAAAAGATCATTGCCGGCCAGGGAACCGTCGGCCTCGAAATCCTCGAAGACTTTTCCCGTCAAGACCTGCCGAGTGTTAAAACCGTCCTTGTCCCGGTCGGCGGCGGCGGCTTGATCAGCGGCGTTTCGGCCGCCATCAAGCTGACAAATCCCCACATAAAGGTGATCGGCGTCGAGCCCGAGCTTGCCGCCGATGCGCAAGCCAGCCTGCGCGCCGGGCGCATCGTCTCCTTCCCTGCTGAGCAAGTCTCGCAGACGCTGGCCGACGGCCTGCGTACCCAGAGCATCGGCGCGATCAATTTCGAGCACATCCGCGCGTATGTAGATGACATCGTCACCGTGACCGAAGACGAGATTCGCCAGACCCTACGCCTTCTAAGCGCAAATGCAAAGACCGTGGCGGAGCCAAGCGGCGCAGTCGCCCCAGCCGCGTTCCTTTTTCGTGCCAGCCAACTGCCAAAAACAGCTATGAACGTGGCAATCATCAGCGGCGGCAACATCGACCCCGCGTTGCACACGCTCCTAAAGGGTTTGTGACCCTGGGTACGGGACGGACAGCCCCCGTTGGGTAACAAAACGGCACGAAAGAGCCACTTGCCAAATGTCCTCGTTGTGGTAACATGAGTCACCTTGAGATCGGTTACCTTCGATCACAAGGCGCGCTGGAAGCGGTTCTAGCAAGGAAACGCTCTCTGATTTTGGGGTCGTTAGAATTGCGGGATCGGTTCCAGGTTTAGTTGGTTTAGTCCTTGCGCTGAGAGTCGGTTGATCGGCCAGAAGCGAGTTCCAAAAGGATTGTGCCTACGGACGAGTGTACGGAAAGCGAATGTTGTGACTGTGCAAGAGATTGCATCACAAGATTTTTTCCAAGACGATAATTGGCTGTAAGTTATTGATAAACAATAATGTCCAGCCTGAACAAGTTTGGAAGCAAAAGTGCACCGTTAGTTGTAGGCGACCTATACCTTGAAGCATAAGCTCAAGGCGAATATGGCAAAAAACAAAAATTTGGGAGGGGTTCACATGAGGCGAGTGGTAATGGTTCTGGCGTTACTGGCTCTGGCGTTGCCGATGGCGGCGTGGGCGGACACAATCACATTTGACAACCAGTTCGGCACGGTTTCAATGTCGAACGCAGGAATCAGTTCGAAAGGATTGGAACTCCTGGAAGTTGCGTTCCTTCCTGGCACCACGATTACGGCTGGCCCTGGCCATGCTCTCGGTTCGATCAGTTACTCGACTGGCGCTTTGCTCACCGGTTCGCTGGCAACGGGCGGAACGTTTTCCTCCACGGGTTCGACCTTTGACATCACTGGCATGGGCACGTGGGCAAAAGAATTGACCGGTTCGAAAGGCCCGGTTTCGCTCTTTGCCGGAAGCTTCGAAGGCACGATTGATTGGACTTTCGATGGCAAGTCCGGTCAAAAGTCTTTCTATACCCTCAGCGGCGAGATCGTTGGTACCCTCTATAACGGTCGCGTTGTCACTGGATACACGACCCAGAACATTACGGTCCTCAATGCGCATCAGGGACAACAAGGTATCGGCCACTCCACCATGGGTAGTACAAGCATGTCGGTGCCGGAACCCGGTACCCTCGGTCTGTTGGGAACAGGCCTTGTCGGTATCGCGGGCATGTTCCGTCGCAAGCTCCTAAGCTAGCAAAATAGTCGCCGAGACACTCAACTCATGGCCCCGCCGCAAGGCGGGGCTTTTGATTTTGGGCGCATACTTGATCGATATTTTCGTGGCATCTCGCCGCACGAGCGCCGCTGATTCTGCCAGCGATTACACTCCTCTCCACTGGCATCGCTTCTACCCCATCGCACCACACTCTGAGATCGCGCCCACTCATCCGCCCTATCTGTTACTGCGGTAACGGATCGCACCGCCTTTGGCGTTGACCCTCGCTACCTTCGAACCTAAAGTCAGGCAGGAGGAATCTATGAAAGACATTCATGAGGTTTTACGCCAGAAACAGGCGCAGTACGCACAGATTGGAAAGCAGGTCGAGTTGTTGCAGCAGGCCGCCGAGAAACTTCGCGAGGTCGCGCCGTTGCTGGCCGATAACGACGCTGAGGACGACAGCGCCGTGCTCACCGAAGTGGACGAGGGAAACTCCAATGCGATGGCTGCCAACGCCAGCGCTCATTCTTCGGATGCCCCCTCCAAACCGGGACGCAGTTTGACTCCGCGCTGGCCGTAGAGAGCGGTCGGAAAGGGCGAGGCAGAGGCTCGCGCTTGCATGCGATTGCAGACACTATTGGTTTCCAAGGACGACCCTACGGCGGAAACGCTGGTCAAGGTCCTGGCGCAGTTCGGCGTTGCCGTCGAGCGCTCAAACGCCGTCGACATCGCCATGACCCGGCTAACCGAGGAGCGTTTCGATCAGGTCATCGTCGACTTTGACGATCCCGAAGCAGCCTCGCAGTTGCTCGCCGCATGCCGCAGCCTGATCGGCCGCGAGCAAACCCCTCCCGTAACCGTGGCCTTGCTGCGCGAGCCCGCTCAAATGCGTTCCATCCTCGGCGCGGGCGCTCATTTCATCCTCATGAAACCCGTCTCCTGCGAACAGGCGCAAAAAACGTTTCGCGCAGTCACTGTGCTGCTACAACGCGAGCGCCGGAAATCGCTGCGCGTTGACATTCAGGCGGAGATCTCTTTGCGCATCGCCGATAGCGCCAATAACGAAAGCGATGTCGTCGAAGGCATCATACTCGACCTCAGCACCGGTGGGATGGAGGTTCTGGCGGCGAAACCGCTTCCTCCCGCGGCTGCCCTTCATATATCGTTCCAACTTCCCGGCAGCGGGTGCATCAACGGCACCGCCGAAGTTGCCTGGACGGCCCCGAACGGCCAAATCGGCCTGCGCCTTCTTGACCTGGATGCCACCATGCGCCAGCAACTCAACGAGTGGCTCGGCGCTCATTCGCACGACTTTTTGCCTGGCGAACCGGACGCGATCAACCAATGTAAGCTGACGGACCTGAGTCTGGGCGGATGCTATGTGCAAACCGAATCCCCGTTTCCTCAGTCTTCGTCCATCGACCTGTGCCTGCGCGTCCCCGGCATGGAAGTTCATGCCGAAGGCTTGGTCCGCGTCATGCACCCCGGACATGGCATGGGGATTGAGTTCCCGGCCCGCACCGAAGAGCAGCGCAAGAGCGTCGGCGATTTTATCCAGTGCCTTACCGGACAGCCCGACGCCGCTCCACAGCTGGAAACTTCCCCTCGTTCCCTCGTCGCCAACGCGATCGACCTCAGCCAGGTCGGCGGCCCGGGAAGCGAAGCCGAAGATCCGCTGCTGGACTTGTTGCGGAATGGCCAGACACTGGACGAGGAAGCGTTTCTCACCGAACTGCGCCGCCAGCGCACTCCAGCCACCGCCGCCCAATAACGCCAGATTGCCGCAAGCCTCGGCTACACTGAGTCAGGCTTCGTGTGCCGCTGTGTTCTCCGTGGTTACCGCATTCTTTCCCACAGGAGTCTCTCAGGATCACGGAGAAAAACTACGGGGAAAGCCTCGATGCAACGTTCCGTTCTGGTGGCAACTTCAAATCCCGGAAAGCTTCGCGATTTCGCCGGCGCCGCCGCGACCTTCGGAATCCGGATCGCAAACATTCCGAACTTCTCTTCTCTCCCCGAGGTTGTCGAAGACGGCACGACCTTCGAGGCGAACGCGCGCAAGAAGGCCGAGTCCTACAGCCTGGCCGTTCCGGGCGAACTGATCTTGGCCGACGACTCCGGCTTGGAGATTGACGCCCTTGGTGGCTCTCCCGGAGTCCACTCTGCCCGCTATGCCGCGGACCATCCACATGGGGCCGAGGCCAATACCGATGACCCGGCCAACAACGCAAAAGTGCTGCGCGAACTGAAAGGAATTCCCGAACTCAAACGAACCGCGCGCTTCGTGTGCGTGCTCGCCGCGGCGCGCGATGGCCAGACGCTGCACACCTTCCGCGGAGCCGCCGAAGGCATCATCCTCGACGCCCCCCGAGGCAAGAATGGCTTCGGATACGATCCCCTCTTCTTTTTCCCTCAGATTGGCAAGACGTTTGCCGAACTAACCGCCGAAGAAAAATCCCGCTACAGCCATCGTGGAGCGGCCTTTCGCGCATTTCTGGAGTGGTATCGAGAAAGCTAACGCGCCAGCCCGCGCCCTTCACGCTCGACAAATAAACTGCGCTCTGTCCTTGACTTCTGCTCCCCTCAAAAACGATAATTGCCAGTTTCAACTTTCGACCACCTAAGGAGCAGTCCATCGTGGCATCAACTGCCAGTTCCGTCGCTCCCCAAATCAAATCCGGTGTAGCGCCCTTGCGCGCCGGTGAAGGCATGTCGTTCGTGCTGCGCCGTCTCCATTCTCTCAGCGGCGTCGTGCCCATCGGCGCCTTCCTTCTCGAACACTTCATCTCGAACGCCGAAGCTTTCAAGGGCCCGCTCGCCTATGGCAAGCAGGTCGAGTTTCTGAACAGCCTGCCCGGCGTCTTCTTTCTGGAGCTGTTCTTCATCTGGATCCCGATCGCCTACCACGGACTCTACGGCGTCTACATCTGGTATCGCGGCGACACCAATGTCGCCGCGTATCCCTGGAGCGGCAACTGGCTCTACACTGCGCAGCGCTGGACCGGCATTATCGCGCTCGTCTACATGGTGCAGCACACCTGGTTCCTGCGCTTTACCGGCGTGCACCTGCCGACGCACCCGATGCAATCTTTCGCCAAGGTCCAGGCGGAATTTCAGCATCCGTGGATGATCGCTTTTTATGCCGTCGGCATCATCGCCGCTTCCTGGCATTTCAGCTATGGCTTGTGGCTGTTCGCCGCGAAGTGGGGCATCACCGTAGGCGAAAATGCGCGCCGCCGCTTTGGCTACATCTGTCTAGCCCTTGCTCTCGGCCTGGTTTCGATTGGCGCGGCCAGCATGTACGGATTTCTAAGCACTCCGCCGCAGCCCCTGGATTCGAATGCGACGGAAAATATCGTAATGCGATAGAGATTGAAGATGGTCGTTGGTCGTCAGTCGTTGGTCGTTCGCAATGAAATCAGCTAACGACCAGCGACCCGCGACTAACGACTGAGATCGGACTTATAGCAATGGCAGCTCCGAAAATTATCGTAGTGGGAGGCGGCCTCGCAGGTCTCGCCGCCGTCATCAAGATTGCCGAGATGGGCGGCGAGGTCGACCTCTTTTCGATCGTCCCGGTCAAGCGTTCGCACTCCGTCTGCGCCCAGGGCGGCATCAACGCCGCCAAGAACCTCAAGGGCGAAGGCGATTCTACCTACAAGCATTTCGACGACACCATCTACGGTGGCGATTTCCTCGCCAACCAGCCGCCCGTCAAGGCCATGTGCGAGGCTGCTCCCGGCATCATCGATCTCCTCGACCGCATGGGCGTTCCCTTCAACCGCACTCCCGAAGGCCTTCTCGACTTCCGCCGCTTCGGAGGCACGCTCTATAACCGCACCGCCTTTGCCGGAGCCACCACCGGTCAGCAACTTCTCTACGCGCTCGACGAGCAAGTTCGCCGCTACGAGTCCGAGGGCAAAGTAAAAAAGTACGAGCACTGGGAGTTCCTCTCCGCCGTGCTCGACGGAACCCGCACCTGCCGCGGCATCTGCGCGATGGATTTACGCACCATGGAAGTCCGCACCTTCCCTGCCGACGCCATCATCATCGCCACCGGCGGCTGCGGCGCCATCTTCGGCAAGTCCACGAATTCAGTCGTGTGCACTGGATCAGCGCAATCCGCGCTCTATCAGCAGGGCTGCTACTACGCCAACGGCGAATTCATTCAGGTGCATCCCACCTGCATCCCCGGCGAAGACAAGCTGCGCCTCATGTCCGAATCGGCTCGCGGCGAAGGTGGACGCGTCTGGGTTCCCCGAACTGCCGGCGACAAGCGCGATCCGAAATCCATCCCCGAAAAAGAACGCTGGTACTTCCTCGAAGAGTGGTATCCGAAATACGGCAACCTCGTCCCGCGCGATGTGGCCACGCGCGCGATTTTTAAAGTCGTGTTCGAGGAGAAGCTCGGCATCGACGGCCAGCCGATGGTCTACCTCGACCTCACCCACATCGACGCCAAGACTCTCGACCGCAAGCTCGAAGGCATCCTCGAGATCTACGAGAAGTTTGTCGGCGACGATCCGCGCGTCACGCCCATGAAGATTTTCCCCGGCATGCACTACACCATGGGCGGACTGTGGGTCGATTACAAACAGCAGACGAACATCCCCGGTATCTTCGCCGCCGGCGAGGCGGAATATCAGTACCACGGCGCAAATCGACTCGGCGCGAACTCGCTGATGTCGTGCATCTACGGAGGCTTCATCTCTGGCCCGAATGCCGTCGAGTATGCGAAGAGCCTGCAAGCCGCGCCCGGCAACGCTCATTTCGATGCCGAACGCAAGCGCCAGCAAGACATTAACTCTGGACTGATGAAAGCCGACGGCAAGGAAAATCCCTTCCTGCTCTGGCGCGAACTCGGAGCGCTGATGACCGAGAACTGCACCGTGATCCGCTACAGCAAGAAGTGTGAGGAAGCCGACTCCAAGGTAGTCGACCTGCTGCATCGCTTCCAGAAGATCAATCTGAGCGATCGCTCGCAGTGGGCCAACACAACGATCGCCTTCGCGCGCCAGCTCCAGAACATGCTGCAGTTATCGCGAGTAATCGCCCAGGGCGCGGCCATGCGCGACGAGTCTCGCGGATCGCACTACAAGCCCGATTTCCCTGAGCGCGACGACAAGAACTGGATGAAGACCACGAAGGCAGTCTTCGCGCCCGATGCGGATGAGCCAAAGTTTGAGTTCGAAGCGGTGGATGCGAGTCTGATTCCGCCGCGGCCAAGGAAGTACTAGAGCATTATGTAATGCCGGATGACTTAACCCGTTCTGTCATCCTGAGCGAAGCGAAGGATCTATGCATTTTGTCAGCGCCAGCAGAACGCATAGGTTCTTCGCTTCGCTCAGAATGACAAAGTTTGAGCTAGGAGCTAAAGGCTAAAAGCTAATGGCCAATAACAAATCCGTAATCCTCAAGATCAAACGCCAACTCACCCCCGACGCCAAGCCGTCGTGGGAGGAGTTCGAGATCCCATACAAGCCGAACATGAACATCACTTCGGCGCTGATGGAGGTCGCGGCCAACCCCGTCACTCGCGACGGCAAGCAGACCACGCCCGTCACCTATGACTCCAACTGTCTCGAGGAGATCTGCGGCTCCTGCGCGATGATCATCAACGGCCGGGCCCGCATGGCCTGCTCCACGCTGATCGATCACATCGACCAGCCGATCAAGCTTGAGCCGTTCTCGAAATTTCCCGTGGTGCGCGACCTGGCCGTCGACCGCAGCGTGCTCTTCGAAAACCTGAAGAAGGTCAAAGCCTGGGTGCCCGTCGATGGCACCTACGACCTCGGCCCCGGCCCGCGTGTCACCCCGGACGTGCAGGAAGTCTCCTATCCCCTGTCGAATTGCATCTCCTGCTGCTGCTGCATGGAAGCCTGCCCGCAATTCACCGAAGACACGGGCTTTGTCGGCGCGGCCACTATCTCTCAGGTGCGCCTGTTCAACAACCATCCCACCGGCCAAGCGCTGAAGCGCGAGCGACTGTTGGCGCTCATGGGAGACGGCGGCATTCAGGAATGCGGTTACGCCCAGAACTGCGTCGAGATTTGTCCGAAGGAAATCCCGCTGACCACCTCGATTGCCGAAGTCGGCGGCCAGGTCACCAAGCAAGCGCTCCTTGACCTGTTCCGCAGGTAAAGCCCGCGTAGGGACAGCCGCCCCTGGCTGTCCCTACCCGAAAAACAGCCCCAAAAACAGCGCTCTTTTCAGCAATTGTGCCCTGAAACCAATGAGTTGCCCGCCGGTAACCGCCCCTGTAAAGTCCTTCCGTAACTGGGCTTACGGCCAATTCTTCCGCATAATTGTTCAGCGGTGGTTTACAATTGCCGCTCCCGGAAGCGGCCACTTGTCCACCGAGGCATTTCAAGCTTGACGCGTAACTTGCCAATGACGAAACGCTACAGCCCGTTGGGACTCCTGCCGATTGCGATCATGGCGCTTGCCCTGCTCGCGACGCTCGCCCCACGGGCAGCTTTTGCCTTGCGCCCGGTCAGCCGTCGCCATCGAATCGTGCGCCGACTGCGGGGCATACTTTATAACCCGCTGTTCCGGCCTTCCCACGATTCCCTGCTCCGGCAAAACGAAGAAATCGACCGCCTCGAGTTGCCCCGCATTCAAGACGACGCCGAACTGGAAGAACTGAAAGCCACCGGCGAACTGGTACCCATCGTCGAAAGCGAGTCTCTTCGCATCGAGCACGCTCTCGATCCCTCCCGCCGCTACTGCCGCCCCTGGACCCGCGATTTTGTGCAGGATCTCTCCGAGATTTATTACCGCGAGTTCCACGACCAGATCCAGGTCAACTCCGCCGTACGCACCGTCAAGGTGCAACAGAAGCTGCGCCGCCGCAATCGCAACGCCGCTCCCGCCGAAGGCGATACCGCGTCGTCTCATCTCGCCGGCATCACCGTCGACTTGCAGCGCCGGGGCATGACCAAAGACGAGATTCGCTTCGTCGAGCACTACTTGTTCTATCTGAACGCGCTCGGCCTGGTCGAACCCGAGGAAGAGCGCCGGCACTGGTGCTTCCACATCATGGTTTCGGATCGCTACGCCGACTGGCGCCAGACCCAGACGATTTTTGCAATTTCGCCGCTCGAACAACCGGTCGCCTCCGCACCAACCACAGCCGCCCTGGGCAACTCCAACTAGCTCCGCCTCCGCTACAATCACCGCAGAATGATCGTTCTCATGGCAGGCCTTCCCGGAACTGGCAAAACCACGCTGGCTCGCGAACTGGCCCGGCGCACCAAGGGCGCTCTCCTGAACAAAGATGAAATCCGCTCCGCTTTATTCGCCCCCGAAGATGTCGAATATTCGGTCCAGCAAGATGATTTCGTGATGGAAACCATGCTCGACGCCGCCCGTTTCTTGCTGCAAAAAACTCCCGCGCGCTCAATCTTCCTCGACGGCCGCCCATTCTCCCGCCACTACCAGATCGACCGCGTCCTCGAATTCGCCCTTGAACTTGCTCAGCCCTGGAAGATTATCGAGTGCTCCTGTTCCGATGAATCCGCGCGCCGGCGGCTCGACCTCGAACCCGACCCTGCGCACCCCGCGCACAACCGATCGTTCGCGCTTTATCTCGAAGTGAAAGCCCGCTTTGAGCCCATCACCTATCCGAAAATAACGATCGACACCGAACAACCGCTGGAACAAGGCATCGAGCAAGCTGTCGTTGCCCTGAATGGACAATGAATCGCTCGTGCGGTGACGGCCTTCGCCCCATGCAAGGCGGGTTTTCCTTCGTGTTCCTTCGTGTCCTCTGTGGTTAAAGCTTTTTCTCGCCCGCATATCCGGCCGGGCGCTTCGACCACGCTCCCGCTGGACCTGCGATTGCACGGTAAGCCCGCGCTCTCTGGCATCGTATACAATCCATGTTCATCATGAACAAGGTCATAGTCGCCTTCACTCTCGCACTCGTCTTCGCCGCTTCCCTCTCCGCCCAAACCTCCATCTCCGCCAAAGCCCTGGAGATCCAGAACTCCGCCATCGTCATCGACACCCACGCCGACACCCCGCAGCGCTTCCTCGACGAAAACTACGACATCGGATCGACCGATCCCAAAGACTCCGGCCACATCAGCCTCGACAAAGCAAAGGCGGGCAATCTTGGAGCCGAGTTCTTCTCCATCTGGGTCGAGCCCGAAGCTAACAAAGGCCACTACGCCCGCCACACGCTCGATCTCATCGATTCCGTCTACGAACAGGCCGCCCGCCATCCCGACCGCATGATGATGGCCTTCAGCGTCGACGACATCGAGCGCGCCCACCGCGAGCACAAGCTCGCCGCCCTGCTCGGCATCGAAGGCGGACATTCCATCGAAAACGACGTCCGCCTCCTGCGCGATTTCTACCGCCTCGGCGTGCGCTACATGACCCTGAGTTGGTCAAACACGAACGAGTGGGCCGACTCTTCCGGAGACATCGACGATCCCAAAATCGAGCACCACAACGGCCTCACCGATGGCGGCAAGCAGATCGTTCTGGAGATGAACCGCCTCGGCATGCTCATCGATATCTCGCACGTCGCCGACAAGACTTTCTACGATGCCATCGCCATCAGCAAAGCCCCCGTCATCGCCTCGCACTCCTCGGCGCGCTCTCTGACCAACCATCCCCGCAACATGACCGACGACATGCTCCGCGCCGTCGCCAAAAACGGCGGAACCGTGCAAGTCAACTTCTACAGCGCTTTCATCGACGAGAACTATCGCAAGGCCAACGACGCGCAAGCCAAGGACCGCGCCGCCGCCGTCAAGGCCAATGCCGATCAACTCCGAGCCGCGGGCAAGACCGTCACCTACCTTGACGACGACCGCATCGAGCGCGAGTGGACCGCCAAAATTCCCCGCCCGCCGCTCAGTTCGCTGATCGATCACATCGACCACATCGCCAAAGTTGCCGGCATCGACCACGTCGGTCTTGGCTCGGATTTCGACGGCGTCAGCGGAGCCACTCCCGCCGGCATCGACTCCGCCGCCGACCTGCCCAAAATCACACAAGCCCTGCTCGACCGCGGCTACAGCGCCGACGATATCCGCAAGATTCTGGGCGGCAACCTGCTCCGCGTCTTCCGCGAAGCCGAAAAAGTCAGCCACGAAATGCAAGCTGGTAAGTGAGTGTGGAGGGACGGGCGCCCTCGCCCGTCCGGCAACGAGGGCGTGTCTGTCGTACAATAAAGCGATCACAAAAACACTTACAGGAGCATCCATGCGCACCCCACTGTACACGCTTGTCCTGATCGTCGCGACCTCTGTGCTAAGCGCTGCCGCCGATCCCACCGCCATCATCCACACCACCGCCGGAGACCTGCACTGCACCCTGTTTCCGAAGGTGGCCCCAATCGGAGTCGAGAATTTCATCGGCCTCGCCAACGGCACCAAAGATTGGACCAGCCCCGTCTCGCACGACAAAAAGCACGGCGTTCCGCTCTATGACGGCACCATCTTCCATCGCGTGATCCCCCAATTCATGATCCAGGGTGGAGATCCCGCCGGCAAAGGCTTTGGTGATCCCGGCTACAAATTCAAGAATGAAACTTCGTCCGACGTCAAATTTGATCGTCCCGGACGTCTCGCCTACGCCAACTCCGGGCCTGACACCAACGGCAGCCAGTTCTTCGTCACCGAAGTTCCCTACGCCAGCCTCAATGGCGGCTACACCATCTTCGGCCAGTGCGATGACGCCGCCGTCGAACTGGTAAAGAAGATCGCCCGCATGCCGCGTGGTCCGAACGACTTTCCGTCAAATCCCGTCAAGATCACGCACATCGAAATCCAGGGTGCAGCCGCGAAATAGAAACGCATCGAAGGCCAGACCTGAGACCGAACACCTGACACCTGCGAAGAGGAGACTATGACCCGCACACCCGGAACCTATGCCGTATTCGAAACCAGCGAAGGCACCATCGTCTGCCGCCTGTTCGAAAAAGACGCCCCCAAGACCGTCGCCAACTTTGTCGAACTCGCCGAGGGCAAGCGCGAGTGGACCCACCCCTCCACCCGCAAGAAGACAAAAGATCCCCTCTACCACGGAACCATCTTTCACCGCGTGATCCCCAACTTCATGATCCAGGGCGGAGATCCGCAAGGCACCGGCATGGGCGGCCCCGGCTATCAGTTCGAGGACGAGACCAAAGGCTCCCCGCACAAATTCGATAAAGCGGGCAAGCTCGCCATGGCCAACGCCGGCCCCAACACCAACGGTTCGCAGTTCTTCATCACCGTCGGCAACACCGACTGGCTCACCGGCAAGCACACAATCTTCGGCGAGGTGGTCGAGGGCTACGAGATTGTGGAAAAAATCTCGAAAGTCGCCCGCAATAAACAAGACCGCCCCAACCAGGACGTGGCCGTAAAATCGGTCAAAATCGAACGCTAATTCTCCCCGCACTGTCATCCTGAGCGCAGCGAAGGACCTCTGCATTCTGCTGACGCAGGCAGACTGCATAGGTCCTTAGCTCCGCTCAGGATGACACCCCGTGGGGGTGTCGGTGCGCCTCCAATAAGCGCAGGTTGTGCGTCCCGTCACATCCATCAGTGACCGCCAACCTATTCTTCTTCGTCCCAATCTATAATTATTAGTACTTTCCCAGCTCTTGGAGGCAAACATGGCATCGTTCAACGGCATCCCTGTCCCACCCAACGGACAAAAGATCGAATACAGCAACGGCAAATACACCGTCCCCAATCATCCGATCATCCCCTTCATTGAAGGCGACGGCACCGGCCGCGATATCTGGAAAGCCTCCGTCCGCGTGTTCGACGCCGCTGTCGAAAAGGCATATAACGGCAAGCGCTCCGTTGCCTGGTACGAAGTCTTCGCCGGCGAGAAGGCGAAAGCAAAATTCCAGAACTGGCTCCCTGACGACACCATCAGCGCCATCCGCGAATTTCGCGTTGCCATCAAAGGCCCGCTGACCACACCCGTCGGAGGCGGCATTCGCTCCCTCAACGTCGCCCTGCGCCAGATCCTCGATCTCTACGGCTGCGTCCGCCCCGTAAAGTACTACGCCGGAGTGCCCTCGCCCGTAAAACATCCCGAGCGCATGAACATCGTCATCTTCCGCGAAAATACCGAAGACGTTTACATGGGCGTCGAATGGGAGCAAGGCACGCCCGAGTGCGCCAAGCTGATCGAGTTCCTCAACAAAGACATGTTGAAGAGCGGCAAGAAACAGATTCGCCTCGATTCCGGCGTCGGCATCAAGCCCATTTCCATCACCGGCACCAAGCGCCTGGTGCGCATGGCCATCCAGCACGCTCTCGACAACAAGCTCAAGTCGGTCACGCTCGTCCACAAAGGCAACATCCAGAAATTCACGGAAGGCGCGTTCCGCCAGTGGGGATACGATCTCGCCACCGCCGAGTTCCGCGACAAAATCGTCACCGAGCGCGAGAGCTGGATCATCGACAACAAAGACAAGAATCCCAATCTCACCGTCGCGCAAAATGCTGAACTCGTCGAGCCCGGCATGGAATTCGCGCCACCCGAATTTCGCCAGGCCGTGGAAAAAGAAGTAAAGCAAGTCCTCGATTCCATCTACGCCACCCACGGCAAAGGCGCGTGGAAGAAGAAGCTGATGATCAACGACCGCATCGCCGACTCCATCTTCCAGCAGGTGGTCACGCGCGCCGATGAATACAGCGTTCTGGCCACGCCCAACCTGAACGGCGACTACATCTCCGACGCCTGCGCCGCGCAAGTTGGAGGCCTCGGCATCGCTCCCGGAGCCAACGTCGGCGACGGCTATGCCATCTTCGAAGCCACCCACGGCACCGCTCCCAAGTATGCCGACAAAGACGTCATCAATCCTGGCTCGGTGATTCTGTCAGGCGTAATGATGTTCCGCTTCCTCGGATGGACCGAAGCCGCCGATCTCATCGAGCAGAGCCTGGAGCGCACCATCGAACAGAAAAAAGTCACCTACGATTTCGAGCGCATGTTAGAAGGCGCAACGAAAGTAAAGACCAGCGAATTTGCCACCTGCATGATCGAAAACATGCACGTCGCCGTCGCGGCGGACTAAGAAGTTTTGACTTTCCTTCGTGTACCTTAGTGACCTTAGTGGTTAACGCTTTTGGTTGAAAGGAAACTTCATGCGCAATAAAGTCACCATCGTAGGTTCCGGAAACGTAGGCGCAACCGCCGCTCACTGGATCGCCTCCAAAGAGTTGGCCGATGTCGTCCTCATCGATATCGTCGAAGGTGTTCCCCAAGGCAAAGGACTCGACCTGCTCGAAGCCATGCCCATCGAGAAGCGCGATTCCGCCATCCTCGGCACCAACGACTACGCCGACACCGCCAACTCCAACATCGTCGTCATCACCGCCGGAATCCCCCGCAAGCCCGGCATGAGCCGCGACGACCTGCTCAACACCAACTACAAAATCATGAGCGACGTAGTCGGCAAGGTTGTGCAGCACTCGCCGAATTGCATCCTGATCATCGTCTCCAACCCGCTCGACGCCATGGCACAGGCCGCCTACAAGCTCAGCAACTTCCCGCGCGAGCGTGTCATCGGCATGGCTGGCATTCTCGACTCCGCCCGCTTCCGCGCCTTCATCGCGCAGGAGCTCAAAGTCAGCGTCGAGAACGTAACCGCTTTCGTCCTCGGCGGACATGGCGACACCATGGTTCCGCTGCCCCGCTATTCTACGGTTGCTGGCATCCCCATCACCGAACTGATCGCCAAAGACCGCCTCGATGCCATCGTCCAGCGCACCCGCGACGGAGGCGCCGAGATCGTCAAGTATCTCAAGACCGGGTCTGCGTACTACGCCCCCTCCGCCGCTGCCACCGAAATGGTCGAGGCCATCCTAAAAGACAAGAAGAAGATCCTCCCTTGCGCTGCCTATTTGAATGGCGAGTACGGCATTCACGGGTTATACGTCGGCGTTCCAGTAAAGCTCGGATCCAAGGGAATCGAGCAGATTATCGAAATTAAACTGACGCCGGAAGAGAAAGCAGCCCTCGACAAGAGCGCCGCCGCCGTGAAAGAACTGGTCGCTGTAATCAACGTCTAGAACCGTCTCCAAGCTGGGGGTGCCCCACTTCTCGCGTCCTTTGCGAGAAGTGGGCCTTTCCACCGCCAGCTGTCTTCCCACCCTCCTGTAGAGCGGACACTTCTGTCCGCTGCCGCTGCTTTTGCTCTTGATTTTGATCTTGCTTCTGCTTCTCTCTGAACAAGCTTCCAACGCATCCTAACTTCCAACACCCCTAGGCAACGGACTTTCTTGATACAGCATCCATCTAGACGGCTATGGCCCGTCGAAGAGGATGTTAGAATCGCCCCGAATGAGCTTCGGAAGTCCGCAGATGAGGTTCGGCGCAGTCATGGCGCTCGCGTGGCTACCACTTGCAGTCGCGCAAACCACCACCCCTCCCACACCACCCCCTCCCGCCTTTACCGCCCGCTCAACTGCAGTGCTGGTCCCAGCCCTGGTAAGAAACAAGGCGAAAGAACTTGTCTTCACCTTGACCGCCAATGACTTCATGCTCACAGATGATGGAGTCGAGCAGAAGGTCACGCTGGAGCAGGACACCGACAGCGAACCCCTAGCCCTGGTCATTGCCATCCAAACCGGTGGCGCTGGCCGCGAGCACCTCGACGATTATGCGCACCTCGCCACGATGATCGAGGCAGTCGTCGGCAATGTCCCGCGCAAGATCGCAGTGGTGGAATTCGACGGCGCACCCGGACTCATTCACAATTTCACTCCCGACCTGGATGTGGTGGGCGAAACCATCCGCGGACTAAGCCGGGGCAACCACGGAGCCGCGATCCTTGATGCGCTTTCCTTTTCGGTGGACCTGCTGCGCCAGCAGCCGCCAGAATATCGGCGCGCGATTCTGTTGCTCAGCGAAACCATCGACCACGGCAGCCGCGTGAAAATGGACGAGGCGCTGCGCGCCATCAGCGACACGAACACGGCGATCTACAGCGTCGCCTTTTCCTCGCCGAAATCCGACGTAAAGCACTACGCTTCGGAAGAGCTTCCGACGGTAGGGAGCGGGGGCCCAGGCCTCTCCAACCCAAACCCTCAGCATCCCGGCGGCTGCATGGCAAAAGACCCCAACGCCGATCCCGGCACCTCTCAGGATAAGCTCTCGCAGGCATACGACTGCCTCGGTCAGCTTGTGCCTCCGCTGGCACTTATAAAAATGGCGGCCATCGCCGCGATGGAAGGCATGCAGCGCAATGCTCCTGAGACCGTGGCGCATCTTACCGGTGGCGAATATTTCCCTTTCAGCAATGCCCACAATTTGGAGAAAAGTCTGCTCACGATCTCAAACCACATTCCAAATCGATACGTCCTGAGCTTTCAGCCCCGGTCTCCACATCCGGGCCTCCACGTGATTGAGTTGCGGCTGAAAGAGCATCCCAAACTCGTCGTAACCGCTAGGCGCAGCTATTGGGCGGATAGTGATACCATGAGCAACGTCGGCAACGCTCCTCACCCCTAGAACACCATGGACTTCGATCAGCTGGAAATCTTTCTCGAAGTAGCGCGCCTCTCCAGCTTCTCTCGCGCGGCGGAGAAGCGTTTTCGCACTCAGCCCGCCGTTTCCTCCCAGATTCGCGCGCTCGAAGAAGAAGTCGGCGCGCGCCTCCTCGACCGCTCTGGAGGCCGCGTCTCGCTCACCGCTTCCGGCAAGTTGTTCTTCAAGTATGCCGAGGAAACCATCGAGCACCGCAAGACCATCCTCACCGAAATCGCCGAGACCGAGCGCGTGCCCCGCGGAGAAATCGTCGTCGGAGCCAACGAAGGCACTTGCCTGCACATCCTGCCCGAGGTTTTCGCGCAATTCAAACGCGACTATCCCAATGTCTCGGTGAGCATCCGGCGCTCCGACTACGCCCGCATTCTCGACTCGATCCTCGAGAACATCGTCGACTTCGGGGTGGTCTCGCTGCCCGTGAATGACAACCGGCTCGAAGCGCAAATGATTCATCGCGACGAACTGGTCGTGATCGCGTCGCCACAGCATCCCCTCGCGGCCAAGAAGAGCGTCACCGTGGCCGAGATCGCTGCCTATCCACTGGTCGTACCGAAACTCGGCCACACGCGCGACGCGCTCGATGCGCTGTTCTATGACCACAAGCTGAAACCCAACCTTGCCATGGAACTCGATTCCAGCGAATTGCTCAAGCGCTTTGTGGCCGCCGGCGTCGGCATAGGATTCATCGCCCGCTCCAACATCGAGGAAGATATTCGCGCCAAAGCCCTGGTTGCAATCACGTTTGCCGACGCCCAGATTCGCCGCGATCTCGCCATCGTCTTCCGCAAAGACAAGTCGCATAGCCGCGCCGCCAGAGCCTTCATGGAAATCGCGGTGAAGCAGAAGAATTTCTCCACCATTGCTCCCGGAAAACGATCGAAATGAAGCCGCTTGCCTGTTCCCTGCTTTTCTTGTCTTTGCTCCTGCCGTCAGCCAGCGCTCAAAAGCCATCCGCCGGCAATCGGACTGCCGCCGCCAACAAGCTGATCGCTCTAAAAACAACAGGCACGTCGCGCTATACCGACAAAGAGATTCTCGCCGCCAGCGGCCTCCACATCGGCCAACCCGCCGCCGATGGCGATTTCAAGGAGGCTATACAACTCCTAGGGAATTCCGGCCTGTTCCGCGATCTCTCCTACACGTATTCCGCATCCGCCGCCGGAGTAAAGCTCGAACTGCAACTTGCCGACACCGACCCGAGCAAACTCGTGCCCGCGCGATTTGAAAACTTCGTCTGGTTTACCGATGACCAACTTCTGACCGCCGTGCAACGCCGTGTTCCGCTCTTCAAGCGCTTGCTCCCGCTTACCGGCAACCTTCCCGACCATGTTGAGGAAGCTCTGCAAGCCATCCTCACCGAAAGTCGCTTTCCGGGTCGGGTCGATTACCTCCGCGAAGGACAAGACCAAAACGGCGGCCCGCTCGTCGCCATCGCGTATAGGGTCGAGGAAGTCACCATCCAGATTCACGGCTTCGAATTCCCCCGCGCAACGCCAGAACAATCGTCTCTGCTAACCACCGCGGCGCGTCTCGCCGTTGGAGGGAGCTACGTTCGCTCCGGTCTCGCCGCCGTCGCCAGGCTTGACCTGCTTCCGGTCTACCTCCAGCGTGGATACTTGAAGGCTGCATTCGGCCCCTCCGACGCCCGCGTATTGCCGCAACCGGCTTCAGCGCCCGATGCCCAATCCTCCGCCGAGCTTCAGGTGGACGCCATCATTCCCGTAAGCCCCGGCAAGATGTATTCCACCTCTGGCGTCGACTGGAAAGGCAACTCCGCCGTCCCCACCAGCGAACTGGCTCCGCTTCTCCACCTGACCGCCGGCCAGCCTACCGACGCAGTGCGTCTTGCCGACGATCTCGCAACCGCGACTAAGCTCTATCGCAGCCGCGGCTACATGACCGCTCAGATCAAGCCCGACGCTCAATTCGACGACAATCAAAGTGCCGTGCACTATGATCTAAACGTCGTCGAAGGCGATCTTTACAGAATGGGAGAGTTGGAGATCACCGGCCTCGACACAAAGGCAACAGCCCGTATGGTGGAAGCGTGGGCCCTGCACGCCGGCCAACCTTACAATGCCGGCTACCTCAAGAAGTATCTGGACGATACCCGCCAGCTTCTTCCCCGAGGCGTGTCCTGGGGCACGACCATCCACGAAACGCCGGACGCGAAAGACAAGACGGTCGACGTGGAGATCCGCTTCAAGCAGCAATGACACTCACCTACTGAATCAAGAGTGCGCGACATTTTGCAACCCAGCGCTTGCGTTTGAATCTGATAGTTGGCATGATCAAGTAGCGCTAGAAAACGATCGCCGTTCATGAAAGGGAAAGCAGAATGAAAATCAATCGAGTTGCGGCTGCGGTACTCGGAATGCAGATGGCAATTGGCTTGGCGGCGGTTCCGGCCATTGCTGCCGGTAAGAGCCAAACTCTGATCGGCGAAGTCAGCGACGCCATGTGCGGTGCGAAGCACGAAATGCACGGCAGCGCCGCCGATTGCACGCGCGGCTGCATCAAGCATGGATCGAAATATGCGCTCGTGGTCGGCGACAAAGTCTACACCCTCGAAACCTCCGATCAGACCGCACTCGGCAAGCTGAACGATTTAGCGGGAGCGAAAGCCAAGGTAACTGGCGACGTCGACGGAACCACGATCACCGTGAAATCGGTCGCCGCGGGCTCGTAACAAAACGCGACGCATCCAATATGCTGCAATAGAAAAACCGGCGGAAAACCCGCCGGTTTCTTGTCCCCAAACTCCACTCCCAGCTAATTCTGGTTCCCGCTGTCGTCCCGGCGCTTCAGCGTCGGACGATCGTCGTCCCCGCTTTTGTCTGTGTCGCTGGTCTTGTCGCTGCTCGAAGTCCGCCGCAGACTGGGTTTGCTGCTATCCTTCTGCTCCAGCACCTTATGCCGGTTTTGGATGGTGGCCAGCCGCGACTTTACATCGTCAAACTCCGACGTAGTAACGATGTACTGCGGCTTCGCCGGCAGAATGGTCGCGATCTCCTTTTGTGACGCCTCAATTCGATCGGGAGTCTGCGGATGCGAAGCGAAGGCCTTGGCGATCGTTCCCGGCTTCTTCTTCTCCTTCGCCTGAATCTTTTCAAAGAAACTGATAAACGCCTGCGGATCGTATCCCGTCTTATACATGTATTGCAGACCGAGATAGTCCGCTTCCGCCTCGAAATTCCGCTGGAACTTCATGAATGTGAGCGGCAATCCCAAGCCGGCCGCTTCATAGATCCCGTAGCCGATGCCGCCGCCCATGAAGATCAGAGGAATGGTCGCGATGTTCGCCAACTGCGCCCGCGTCATCTGCCGCGTCCCGTGGCGCGCCGCCACGTGCGAAATCTCATGCGCCATCACCCCCGCCAGTTCGGCCTCTTCGTCCGCCGCCAGAATCAGGCCCGAGTTCACGTAGAAAAATCCCCCCGGCAGCGCAAACGCGTTCACTTCATCGGAGTCGATCACCTTAATCGTAAACGGAACCTGCGCATCCGAATTGCGCACCAGATTCTGCCCAATGCGGTTCACATACTCGGTCACCACCGGATCCTGCACCAGCTTCACCGTGCTCTCCACCTGCATCGAGTACTGCTTACCCATTCGGATTTCGGTCTCCAGCGAATACCAGTTGCCCAACCCGCGCCCGCCGATCTTGCGATTGCCGATCGCGTCCACATCGTTTTCCCCGCCATCATGCTTGACCTTGCTGTCGTCCGGTTCCTGAATGGGAGGCGTCGTAGTGGAAGCAGCATCTCCATTGGCGGAGGAAGCGGCGTCCGGCGCCGGAGTTGTGGTCGGCGCGGGCCCTTGAGGAGCAGCCGGCGTTTGCCCGGCCGTGGTTTGTCCGGCCGTCGCTTGCCCGGTGCTAGTCGACGCCGACGTCGGCTCCGCAGTAGGAGCAGACGCGGTTCCGCCAGACGACTGCGTGCTCGAAGCCGGAGCCGTCTGATCCTTCGGAGTCTGAGACTGGGAAGCCGGTGCCTGCGAGCTTTGCGACGGCGAAGCCTGCTGCTGAGAAGTCGACGGCGCCGTGCCCGGAGCCTGCGAACCTTGCTCCTGCGCCAACACCGGCAGCGCCATCAACGCCAATAAACTCAGAGAGATCAGCGATTTACGCAAGAACATGTGGACACCCCACAGAAACCCGGTTTCGGGTACCGCTATTATACTCCCGCAAGCAAGTCGGCCCCGACGGACTTCTCCACCTAGTTGGACGCACGATCGCGCCAGAAAGTTACCCGTTGTTTTGAGGAATGTGGCGGCTGGATCCTTACGAGTCGCTATCTAGCCGTTGCGATGGATCTTGCCCACAAGGTGCCGTGTCTTCGCTTGGGCGGGGCCTCTGCCCTCAGCAAACCTTAGATGCTTGACAATACATACCGATATACGTATACGTGTATAGTGGCGGATTCCGAGCGCCAGATCGTTTGGGTCGGTTCGAGCCGGAGAGACCTGCGCGGGTTCCCACGCCAGGTCCGGCGCGACATTGGCCAGGCACTCTATGCTGCCCAACAGGGCGAAACCGATCCGTCCGCCAAGCCACTGAAAGGGTTTGGCGGAGGCGCTGTGCTCGAAATCGTGGCGGATCACAGCGGTAACACGTGGCGTGGAGTTTATACGGTCCGCTACTCCGAAGCGATCTACGTTCTACACGCTTTCCAGAAGAAATCGAAGCGCGGCATCGCCACGCCGAAGCGAGACCTCGACCTCATCCACCAGCGCCTGGCTGAGGCCGAACGACTCCATCGACAAGGAAGAATTGATATGGCTGCAAAAAAGAAGAGCCCCATGCGGGCAGAAAAAAGCAGCGGGAATGTCTTTGCGGACCTCGGGCTTCCGCATTCCGAACAGGAACTCTTAAAGGCCAAGCTCACGCTCCAGATCTACCGCCTCATCAAAGGACGCGACCTGACACAAGCCGAGGCCGGCAAAATCCTCGGCATCAAGCAGCCGCACGTCTCTTTGCTGATGCGCAACCGCTCGGGCAGCTTTTCCGTCGAGCGCCTCATGGATTTTCTTACCGCCATGGGCCAAGACATAGAAATTTCGGTGAGGCCAGCCCGCAAGGATAAGCACCACGGCGAGGTGTCCGTCGTCGCCTAATCGGCGACCCAACACCACTCCGAGCCCAGCAATCCTCACAAAGCATCTGTGAGCACAAACACAGACACCCAATCCGGGGGGGTACAAAAGCCTTCAGGCCTTTTCCACCCCGGGGGCTTCGGCGAGCAGCCGTGAGTCGTCTACGTCCACCGAAACCAGCGCAGCGCAAGAATAAACGACACTCCGCCCCAAATCGCGAGCACCAGCAACCGTCCCGACTGTGAGCCGAGCGATGCGCCTTCGGTGATCGTTGCGCGCAGCGCGTCGTTGAGCGCCGTCAGTGGCAGCGCTTTGATAAACGGATGGGCAATGGCTGGAAATTTGTCGTACGAGAAAAATACGCCGGAGAAGATCCACATCGGCATCATGACCAGGTTGATCAGCCCGGAGACGCTTTCAATTTTCTGCGCGCGGCACGCGGTCAGCAGGCCGACTCCGCCGAACGCCACCGCTCCCAACGATCCGAGCAGGATGACCGAGAGAATCGATCCCCGCACTCGCATATGAAACACGAGCACGCCGAAGCTCAGGAGCAATCCGACTTCAATCACCATCAGCACCAACCGGCTGCTGGCGAGCGCCAGAAGAAAATCGCTGCGGCGCATCGGCGTGGCCACGAAGCGCTTCAGCAGTTTGCGCTGGCGCATTTCCACCAGCGCAAATCCGACTCCCCACATGCCGGAGTTCATCAGGTTCATGCCGAGCAGTCCGGGAATTAAAAAATCGATGTAGCGGGAACCCGGTTCGCTGGAAGACTGCGCGGAAGTTGAGATCGCATCCTTGCGCCCAGCGGCCGATTGCAGCGCCGCGTCGATTTCGGCGCGCGAAAGAACGCTCTCCGGCCGCGCGGGATCGTAATAGTACGTGCAGCTGCCGTCGGAATTCGACTCGATCGCCAGATCAAACTTGCCGAAGTGGAAACCCTTGAGCGCGGCCTCGCGGTCAAGCACAATAGCGCGAATGCTGGAACCCTTGTCGGGAGAGCTTTTTCCCGGCACAGCTTGCAGCATCATGAGCGTCTTTTGTGCGCCTGCGCCGTCGATGATGACAACCGAAGTAACATCCGCAGGCTTGTTACGAAAGGCGATGCCCAATCCCGCCGCTAGCAGCAGCGGAAAAATGAAGACCCAAAACACGACCTCAGGCTCACGCTTGAGTTCGAGTATTCGAGCCCACAGCAGATGACGGTATCCGGACCAGCGTCCATTGCGGAGAGCAACCGTCGACGTGCTTCGTTCTGTCGTTGCCATGTCAGTCTTCTCGCAGGTGACGGCCGGTGAGTTGCACAAATACATCTTCAAGACTCGCCTGCCGCGTGCTCAGGTGTTCGAGTTGATTTCCGTCTTTGGCCACCGCATCCAAGAGCGCAGGAATCGTGAGGTGCGGCTCGCGAACGCTTAGGCAAAGGGTTGAATCCTCGCGGCGAACGGACTCGACGCTCGGCAGCGACCGCCAGCGGTCGAGATGATCGGCGTCTCCGTTGCCGTCTCCGCTGACCTGGAACTCAACCACATGATGACCGCCAAGTCGGTCGATCAGATCGGAAGGAGCGCCTTCGGCGATAATCTGGCCGTGGTCGACTATGGCCAGCCCGTCGCAAAGCCGTTCCGCTTCGTCCATGTAGTGCGTGGTCAGCAAAACGGTTCCACCCTTTTTCTGGAAGGCGCGGATGATTTCCCAGAGCTGACGCCGGCTCTGCGGATCGAGTCCAGTGGTCGGCTCGTCGAGAAACAGAATGCGCGGATTACCGACCAGCGCCGTGGCCACTGCGAGTCTCTGCTTCTGACCGCCGGAGAGCTTGCCCACCCACGCGTCGGCCTTCTCTGTGAGTTTGAGTTCTTCAAGAACCTCGTCGGCGGCGCGCGGTTCACTGTAGAAGCTGGCAAACAGTTCGATGGTTTCGCGGACGTTCAATTTTTCCGACAGCCGCGTTTCCTGCAGCGAGATGCCGATCCACTCGCGCAACTGCCGCGGGTTATCGTTCCAGGTGTGGCCGAAGATGCGGACCTCGCCAGAAGTCGGCGCGAGCAGACCTTCAAGGATTTCAATCGTCGTAGTCTTACCTGCACCGTTCGGACCGAGCAGCCCAAAGCATTGTCCCGCTTCGATGCGCAGACTGAGGCCGCGGACGGCTTCGACTTTGCCGTCGTAGGTCTTGCGCAAGTTGGTGCATTCGATCGGAGAACCCACGAAGGCCATTTTAGCGCAGGTCCGGCCTTCAGAATGCGGGCTCGGAATGCGACTGGCTTGCAACCGGCATGGGCGCATCGCCTTTGGCATCGCGCCACAAAATCGCGTTTAACGTCTTGGCGTCCGCCGCATCGGGCTTGGAGAAATCCATCAGCGACGATTCCTTCGCGCCCGCCGCGTGCTTTTCGTTCACTTTGTAGATCAGCCCGCTGCGCAGATTCTGGTCGTCCACCTGATATGGCGGTTGCGTGCCCGGTCCCGAGAACAACGGCGCCATCAGCGGGGCGTGCGCGTCGAACAGATTCATGGGCGGAAGGCCGAGCAAAGATTCCATCGTGTGAATGACGCTAACCGTCGTATAGAAGTTGTGTTCGACAAGCGGTTGCGGAGTGCGCGGTGCATATTTACTGATGACGAATGCGATCGAGCGGTGCGCGTCGACGTGGTCAGCCCCATCCTGCGCGTCGTCTTCGAGTATGAAGATGGCTGCGTCGTCCCAATAGGCACTGTGGGAAACAGCATCGACCACGCGCCCGACCGCGAGATCGTTGTCGGCGACAGAGGCCCGCGGCGTGGGCTTGCTAGGCGTCGTGCCTCCAGTGTGGTCGTCGGGCAGATAGAGCAGCGTGAACTGCGGCAGTTCCTTGGCGCTTCCCTTCGCTTTCACAAACTCGTCGAACTCGCGGAGAAACTCGTCGGCGCGAAGCTGGTCGGGATAATCGGTTTCGAAATCCGGAAAGAGCGGATCGTAGTGATCGCGCAGCGCGGCCTTCGTGGGCCGCATGCGCTTGATCTGCGGAATCGCCCAAGGCCACGGACTCGGGCCTCCAGGCGGAGTGCCGACATTCGCGGGTAGAGGTTCGCCTTGCCGAATTGCGGAAACCGGACAGGTCCCTGATGACGGAGACGGCGTTCCCTGCTTCGGCGATTTCACTCGTTCGCTCTTGCACCATACGGCGGCAATGAACTCCCCGTAGATTCGATAGGTCAGGTTATGCTTTGCAAGGTTGTCCCAGAGGAAGCCTGTTCCCGGATCGTCCACGTCAGGGATTCCCTGCTCGAGCGGGAATTCATCGGCCACGCTGCCGCCAGAATCGTAAGTACGTTCCTTGCTGCGATAACCGATCGGCCAGGTTTTCTCGTTGTAGTCGGACGTGGTCGAGGCAGTGGACCAGAGGTGTCCGTCGCCGGAAACTTCTCCGCTGTCGTAGAAGTTGTCGAGCACTCCGAATTGCAGCGCCAGTTTGTGCTCGTTGGGAGTGATGTCTGCGCCGTACATGGTCAGCGATTTGTCGCCGTCGCCGACGGGAAGGTCGCCAAGAATCTGATCGTAGGTGCGATTCTCTTTCAGAATGTAGATCACGTGGCGGATCGGGTTGGTTCCTCCGGCAAATTCAAACTTGCCGCCGTCAGAGTGAACGAGGTTGTCTTCTTCGACCTGTCGTGTGTAAGCTGCGAGATTCTTGTCGATGTCAGCGAGACTGATGCGCTGAATGGAGCCACCGATCAATGTCGGAATGTACGGATGCTCCTTTCTTTTGCGCTCGCCTTTCAATTGGCTCAACATGTTGTCTGGCCCGCTGCTTTCTCCTTTGGCGGTGGCGATGAGCAGGTCGTTGCCAACGATAGCGAGCGCGCTGGGATACCATTCTGTGGGGATGAAGCCAAGGGGTGATACTTCGTGATCCGTGTCGTGAGCATCGAAGACGGCCACAGCATCGAGTGATGCGCACGCCACGAGCAGGCGCTTGCCGTCCGATGAGATTGCGACGGATTGCGGGACTGAACCCGAATCACTTTTGAGAGAGGAGTCGAGGTTCACATGGAAATCATGTGCCACCTTACCGTTCTTCAGATTGAGGGCGACGACGTAATCGAGCTCAGTGTTGCTCAACGTGACGTACAGCTGATCTTCGGCGGGACTCAACAGCATAGCCGTCGGGTGCGTACCAGGCGCGGTCGGATCCGTGTGACCGAGAACATCGAACTTAGCTCCGACCTCATTCTTTCTAAGGTCCAATTCGGCGACTGTAGACGCGTTCCACAAACTAACCCACGCCTTCGTTCCGGCTTTGTTGGCGATCACAGTGTACGGATATGCGCTAGGCACGTACCGGCTCCGGCTTAGATCGAACGACTTCTCAATCTCTCCGGAACTGACGTCAAGCAACACGACATTGTCCGAAAGATTATTGGCAATGAGCAACCGGTCGCCCTTCGCTCCCGGCAACACCGCGAACCCAGCTGGATACGGCAGCGCGGTTCCGGCGGGTGTCGTCCGCAGCCCAAACGCAACTTCCTTCCCCTCGGCAAGGACCTGCGGAGCAATCTTGATAAAGCGTTCGGGAGTAACTTGTCCCGCTTCGAATTTGTACACCGCGATGCCATTGCCGGTGCTCTTCGGCTTCTCGCCGTTGGGGTCGGTGATCGACCCCATCGAGGCATAGAGATGTTCACCGTCGCTCGAAAAAGCGAGGCCAATGAAATAGCTCTGGCGCGTGGAATAGTCGTCGCTGAGCCGGTTGTCGGGAAAATCGTGCAGCTGATTGTTGCTGAGATCGAGAATTGCGATCGATTGGCGCGCGCCCGTCTCCTGCGTTCCGTATCCCTGATTGAGCAGCGCGGCATAGCGTTTGTCGGGGCTGAGCGCAATCGTCGCGGGAAAGCTGTTGGTGCGGGCAAGGTAGCCAGGAACAGGCAGGGTCAGCGTCTTGCTCGTTGGCAGATTGATACGCCGCGAGCGGTCGGCGGCACGAGCGACTACAAACACGGTCAACAGCAACGAAAGAGCGCAGAGGAAAACAGCGGTGATCTTTTTCACGTGCGGAGGCCTCGGGAGGGTTTTACCATCCCAGGTATCCGGCAAGCAACCCAAGGTCGGAAATACCCGCCCAGAGCCCTTACTTTGTCCCCACCAGATGCACCTCAGCCACAGGTTCTCCGCTACGCGACTTCTTCACTCCGATCAGTTCCACCGCTTTGGCGGCGATATGTTCCGCGGAGACTTCAAACTCCTTGATCAGCTCCCAGGGAGCGCCCGAGTCTCCAAAGCGATCTTTTACGCCAATCGCTCCTGTAATGACCGGGATGCCATAAAGCTCCGGCGACTGGGTGATGGCGCTCGCCACCGGCCAGGCGAGCGCGCCGATCTGGTGCTCTTCGGCGGTTAGGACAATGCTGGTGTCGCGGGCAGCATGCACGATGGCCTCCGTGTCGAGCGGCTTGAGCGTGTGCATATTGAGGATGCGAGTTTCGTAGCCAAAGTCCTGCTTCAGAATCCAGGCAGCGCGCATCGCCTCGGGAACCATCGGGCCACAGGCGATGATGGTGAGGTCCTCGCACTCGTCGCGGTATTCGGATTCCAGTTTGGTTTCGAATGCATCGATGAAAGTCGCCGCCCCCTCATTGTTTCGCAGGCGAATCACATTCGCTTTGCCGAAGACAAACGGTGTTGTTTCGTCGGTGACAATCGGCGTAGCTTCGCGGGCGAAGCGAATGTATTTCGGACCAACGTGCTTCAGCAACAGGTAGTCGGTGGCTTTGCGGGTTTCGACGATGTCGCAGGGGACGACCACGTTCATGTTGGGCAGTCCGCACATTGCGAAACAGTCTTCGAGCGCCTGGTGGGTCGCGCCGTCGGGGCCGACGCTGACGCCACCGTGAGCTCCGGCGATTAGGACATTGAAGTTGCCGTAGCAGATCGAGGTACGAATCTGATCGAGATTGCGAGCGGCGGCGAACGTCGCATAGGTGCCGAAGACGGGAAGCTTCCCTTCTTTCGCAAGTCCGGCAGCAGCTGAGGTGGCGGATTGCTCGGCGATGCCCATGCTGATCCAGCGCGCCTTGCGCTCGGGCTTCCCGGCATAGAATTCGCTGATGGTGATGGAGCCGGAGATGTCGAGTCCGAAGCAAACGATGCGCGGATCGTCGCCATTGGCGGCGAGGGACTGGCCGAAACCCAGGCGCGTGGGCTTCATCTGGACCTTCATGTTTTCGGCGGCATTCCACCAGTAGTTGCGGTGGAACTTGGGCATCTTGGCGTCGAGTTTGCGCTCAACCTCGGCTTGATACTGCTTGGCGTGGGCAAAGAGCTGCTCGACGGGAACCTGGCCTTCAAGACCGAGTTCCTTCAATGCTTTATTTAGTTCTTCGAGATTCGGCGTCTTGCCGTGCCATCCCGCCACGTCTTCCATGAAGCTGACGCCTTTCCCCTTTACGGTGTCGGCGATGATAACGGTCGGCTTCCCGGTCCCAGTCTTTGCCTTTTCAAGCGCTTCGACAACCTGCTTCATGTCGTGGCCGTTGATGGTCACGACCTCCCATCCGAAGCTGCGATACTTTTCTTCCAGCGGCTCGACGTTCATCACGTCTTTCACCCAGCCGTCGATCTGGAGGCGGTTGCGGTCGACGATGCCGATGAGGTTGTCGAGTTTGAAGTGGCCCGCTTCCATCGCCGCTTCCCAGATCTGGCCTTCCTGCTGCTCGCCGTCTCCCATGATGCAGAAGACGTGGTGATTTTTCTGGTCGAGCCTGGCGGCGAGGGCAATGCCTACCGCGATGCTCAGGCCCTGGCCAAGCGACCCGGTCGAGACTTCGACGCCGGGCAGTTTGAGCCAGTGTGGATGCCCCTGAAACGGCGAATACAGCTTGCGCAGGAGAGCCACGTCTTCCTTCGAGCAGAAGCCGGCGAAGGCTAAACCCAGATAAAGGCTCGGCGCCTTGTGCCCCGTCGACCAGACAATGCGGTCGCGGTCGGGCCAGTTGGGGTTCTTGGGATCATGATTGGCGACGCGAAGGTAGAGCGCGGCGGTGATGTCCATGATGGAGAGTGTGCCGCCGGCGTGTCCGGAGGTGGCTGCGCACAAGGCGGCCAGGTCGTAGCCGCGCATCAAATTGGCCTGCTCTTTCAGTTCGTCAATGCTGTAGGAACGCAGAACTTCGCCGGTGACTGAATTTTGAATAGACATGGGGTTTCTCCCTCGCGTACGCCGGTCGTTGGACAATCTGGGCAAGGCAGGAAACGGCGCATAGGCTTGCAGGATGAGCGTAGCTGGGGATGTTGCATGGAGCAGTGAGCGGCGTCACACGGAGATGTGACCCGAAGCGGCTTCGGTTGTCGATCATCCCAGAGAGTGGTTCCTCAACGCATCGTCAAACAGCAGGTCCTTCGCTTCGCCTCAGGATGAAAGTTCCAAACTGTTGTCAATTACGGTCGGGACTCCTGACTACCGCGCCGACTTGAAGATCGCGAACACCGCGCCTTGCGGGTCGGCGATCACCGCGAGGCGGCCGACTCCCTCCATCGTCATCGGCGCGAGACATAGTTTGGCGCCGAGCCCTTTCGCCTTGGACGCGCAAGAATCCACGTCATCCACCTGGAAGTAGGCCATCCAGTGCGCAGGCGCGCCTGGCGGGCGATACGCTGCGGGCGGAATGCCTCCGATGAAATGCTCTCCATTCTTTATGTGCTCGTAGCCGGAGGGATCTTTCGTGCCGTCGGTACGCTGGTTCTCAATCTGCCATCCGAACATCCCGGAGTAAAAGTCCGCAGCGCGTTTCGCGTCGGGTGTGCTGAGGTCAGCCCAGCAAAGCGTGCCGTGGACCCCGGCAATTCGGATTCCAACGCTTTTCTTGGCCTGCCAGGCGCAGAACGTAGCGCCCGTTGGATCTTGGATGATCGCCATGCGCCCCGCATCCATAACATCGAACGCTGGAGCAAGAACTTTGCCGCCCAATTGCTGCGCCTTGGTCGCGGCTGCATCGGCGCTCTCGACGGTGATGTAAATCATCCAGTGCGGAGGCACGCCGTGCGAACGCTCCTCGGGGCGCAAGGTGCATCCAGCGGCAGCTTCTCGGCCTTGGAGTTTGAATTCTGTGTAGAAATCGTTGGGTCCCATCGGATTATCGTGCGCTTCCCAGCCAAACAGAGAGCTGTAAAAACTCTTAGCGGCGTTCTGGTCGGAAGTGTGGAGTTCAATCCAGCAAAAGGAACCGGCGGGGTGCTTGTCGATGTCTGTCATAGCGGCACAAAGTGTACACCAAATCGCGGTCGTGGGTTGTCAACGGGAGATGAAATTGGAGCGACGGACGTCTCGCCCGTCCAAAAGTCGCGTGGAAGGGAAGGGCCGCCCGGCGCTCCACTTGATCAGCGCAGGTTCTTTCCCACCCAGTCTTCAATTCGAGCCAGAGCCTTATTCAGGTTCTCCTGCGAGTTGGCGACGCTGAAGCGCAAATAGCCTTCTCCGTATTCGCCGAAGGCAGTGCCGGAGAGGCACGCCACACCGGCTTGTTCGAGCAGCGCGTCGGCCAGCTTCTTCGACGGCCATCCGGTCTTCGTAATGTTAGGGAAGGCATAGAACGCACCTTTCGGGACGCGGCAGGAGAAGCCTTTGATCTTATTCAAGCCGGCCACAAAGGCGTCGCGGCGACGGCGGAACTCTGCGTTCATTTTGTCGACCGACGATTGATCGCCGCGCAGCGCTTCGATTCCGGCAACCTGCGTGAAGCTGGCGGTGCAGGAGTTCGAGTTGGTCATCAGGCGCGAGACGTGCGTGGCCAAATCGGAACGCATCACGCCGTAACCCATGCGCCATCCCGTCATGGCGTAGGTTTTCGAGAAGCCATCGAGGATGATGGTGCGCTCCTTGAAGCCCGGAACGCTCGCAATGGAGAAATCTTCGCCTTCATAGATGAGGCGGCTGTAGATTTCATCCGACAGAATCATGATGTTGCGGTCGCCGATGGCGTCGGCGATGGCGTGAATGTCTTTTTTGGTGAGCACGCCACCCGTCGGATTGTGCGGTGAATTCAGGATGATCAGCTTGGTGCGGTTGGTGATGAGCGACGCCAACTCTTTCACGTCGACGGAAAAATCGCGCTCTTCGCGGAGCGGAATTGGAATAGCGCGTCCACCGACGTAATTGATCATGGACTCATAAATCGGGAAACCCGGATTGGGGTAGATGACTTCATCTCCCTCATCAACTAATGCCAGGATTGTGAAGAAAATAATTGGCTTACCGCCCGGCACCACAACCACTTCCTCGCTCGCCACCCGGATGTTTCGGGTGCGGCTCACATACTCAGCAATCGCCTGGCGCAGGTCGGGCAAACCGGCGGCCGGGCCGTAGTGGGTCCATCCTTTATGAAGCGCGTCGACCGCAGCCTCGATGACATTCGCGGGCGTATCGAAGTCGGGTTCGCCGATCTCCAGGTGAATGATCTCTTTGCCCTGCTTTTCGAGCGCGCGGGCGCGGTTCAGGACTTCAAATGCCGTTTCGGTGCCAAGCCGCGACATCCGGCTGGCAAGACGCAATTCGTGCTGAGTTTGGGCTGGCATGGTAGCGGATGGCATTATAGCGCCTCGATCAGGTCAGAGCTTAGAGGTCAGATTGCAGTGGTGAAAATCTCCAGCTGACCTGTTGCAGGTCTTGATCTTTAACTTCTGCAATCTTACTTCTTACCTCTGACCTCTTTTTTCTCACTCCGAAATCGTGCTCTCTTCGTTCTGCGCCCGCAGAACGCGATCCAGTGAATACGGTGCACGCTGCGTAGGCTCGTGATAATGGCGCACCTGCATTTCCCCGAGTAGGCCGACTGCGAGCAGGTTCAGGCCCGCCAGCAACAGGACGGCCGAGAACATCATCAGCGGACCGTGCTGCGCCATGACATCGGTGTGGTATACCAGCTTGTCGAAAATCAGCCAGCCGGAAATCGAACTGCCCGCCATGATACTGAACATCCCAATCGTGCCGAAAAAGTGAAGTGGCCGCGAAAGGTACTTAAGCAGAAAGCGGATGGTGATCAGATCGAAGAAAACTCGAAAGGTGCGCGAGATTCCGTAATGCGAAGCGCCGCGCTCGCGATTGATATTCCGGATCGGTACTTCGACGATGGACGCTCCGTGCCACGATGCCAGAGCCGGGATGAAGCGGTGCAGTTCTCCGTAGAGCGGAACCTGCCCCAAAATCTCGCGTCGGTAGGCTTTAAACGTCGTGCCGAAGTCGTGGATATCCACGCCGCTCAACTTGGCCATCAGCCAGTTGGCACAGCGCGAAGGAAAGCGGCGCAGCCAGAAATTATCGACGCGATTCTTCCGCCAGCCGCTGACAATGTCATAGCCCTCGGCGATCTTCTCGATGAACAGCGGGATGTCGGCCGGATCGTGCTGCAGATCGCCGTCCATGGCGATGATGTACTCGCCGCGGGCATGGTCGAAACCGGCCGCCAGGCCGGCGGTTTGGCCGAAGTTGCGGCGCAGCTTGACCACGGTTACGCGGCTGTCGATGGCGGCGATTTCGCGGAGCATTTGGAAAGTGCCGTCGAGGGAGCCGTCGTCGACCAGGACCATTTCGAAGGTCTCGCCGCTGGCTTCCATGACAGACTTCAGGCGGGCGTAGAGGTCGGTGACGTTCTCCTGCTCGTTGTGGAGCGGGACTACGATTGAGTATTTGAGCACGGTGTTTCTATTATACGGCAGCAAAGCATTGTCTTGTAGTGACTTACGTGGGGCGAGCGGTACTTGTTCCCGTCCAGCCGGCATGGCGGTTTTCGGAAAGTGTACGTACAAATGTTTCACGTGAAACGTTTTGTAGAGGTATTTCTGTACGTATATCTTTATACGTATGTCACTAAAAGCAACGGGCACGGTTTGCCTATTGTTCGCTTCGCGCGGGCGCACAATAGGCGAACAAAATATTTATTGGCCTACAACTGTGTACATACATGGCGTGCAAAGACAACACCCGAAATGGGTTCGGCGATTTTTGGAGGCTCAAACGGGGCTTGACTCGGTGTGCTATAGCGGCAACTGGAGCGGTCACTTCTTAACCACCTGCTTCAGTGCTTTCGACGTGCTGCCGAGAAGGCTTGAGTCGTTGGCGTAGACTGCGGTGATCTCGTCCGTCCCGACCGGCAGCGTCGAGGTCGTCAGGGTAGCCTCGCCGGCGCTCAACGTGCCCGTTCCGAGGACGGTTGTGCCATCCATGAACGTGACTGTCTCCCCGTTGGTTGGATCGCCGGCACTGGAAGTGACTTTTGCGGTGAACATCACTGACTGCCCAGCGTTGGATGGATTCAGCGAAGAGGTGAGCGTAGTTGTTGTGGGGGTGAGGATGAAACCGTGGGCTATAGAGCTAGAGTCCAGGTAGGCTCCGGTGACTTTGCCGGCGGTGTTGATGCCGATGCTGCCGGTTCCGCCAATCAGCGCGCCCGCGGATGCGCCGGGGATGGAGAAATCGGTGATTACGCCCTTCGACGAGCGCACGAAACCGTGCGTCAGACCGCTGGCATCGAAGTAGGCTCCCGTGATATCGCCGGCGGTGTTAATGCCGAGGCCGCCGGTTCCCTGGGTCGGAAACGGAGCGCCCTTCGCGGCCAGCGTCAGCAACGACGGCCATGCGTCGGCGCTTGCGCCCGGGGCCTCAAAGCTGGTGATGGTGCCGCTAGCCGAACGCACATAGCCGTGACCGACGCTGCTCGAATCTGAGTAGAATCCCGTAACCGCTCCCGCAGTGTTGATGCTGAGGGCGACGGACCCCTGCTTCGCACCCGTTCCTGCTCCTGTCGGATTGATCGGCGTTATGGTGCCGTTGGCGGCACGCACGAAGCCGTGATGCACTCCGCTGGAATCGGTGTAGAGTCCCGCGATCACTCCGGAGGCGTTGATGCTGTAACATTCGGTGCCCTGATACATCGCCGTGCTTGCGCCCGGGGCGTCGATGGGATAGGTCAGGGTGCCATTGGCGGCGCGCAGAAATCCGTGATAGACGAAGTTCTTGTCGCGGTAGAATCCGGTGATTGCGCCCGAGGTGTTGATGCTCATGGGGACGGTTCCGGCGTGAAAGTTCGGCATTGCGGCAGGGACATCGAAAGTGGCGATCGGGCTGCCGCTGGCCGGGCGGACGAAGCCGTGATACCCAGTGCTCGCGTCCGTATACATACCCGCGATGGTCCCCTTCGTGTTGATGCTGGCCGGGTAGGTTCCCTGGTTCTTGCCCGTGCCTGCGCCGGTAACATCGAAGTCGGTGATGGTGCCATTGGCAGCGCGCACGAAACCGTGATAGACAGTGCCGGCGACCAGATAGAATCCGGTGACGGTGCCCGCCGTGTTGATGCTGACGGCGACGGTTCCCTGATAGACGCCGGTGCCAGCGCCGGGAGCCTCGAAGGTCTGGGCCGGCGCAGACGGGGCGGCCATTGCGACCAGAATTGCCAACAGCATCACTGCCGCTCGTTCCAGCATGGCCAAAGCACAGATTCGTGGTTGCGTTGCACGGTTCATAAGTCTCCTCAAGCAAACCTGTAGAGAACAAACACGGCTAAGCTGCCGACTAAGGGAAGGGTTTTCACAGCAAGCCGGACGGAGAATTGTCCTCCAACGCAGGTTGGGGGTCAAGATGAAAGGCTTTGCACAGGAGCGAGGAGGGGCGCGAAATGAGAAGTGCGCCACCCACCGGGCCGAGCACAATTGTGCTCCATTCCGCCGAACTGAAACGCCAGCGGCGGCGAAAAGATAAATGGTAACCTACGTCCTCGATTCGAGCGCGATTCTGCGGTACCTGGACGATGAAGCCGGCGCGGAGCGCGTGGCGGAGATCATCAAGTCTCATTTGGCGGGAGGGTGCGTGGCCGCCGTTTCAGCGCTGCATTGGGGCGATGTGGCCGGGATCACGTGCAAGTTGCATGGCAGGCCGGCGATGGAGCTGGTGCTCTCGCGCTTGAGCGCGTTTGGGCTGCCGGTCATTGCCGCCGATGCCGATCGGGCGGTTCGGTCGTCATTGATTAAACTCAAAAGGGGGATTCCTTACGTGGACGCCTTCGGAATCGAACTGGCGTCCGACTCGCGAGATCACGTTTTCGTGACCGCGGACTTCGATTTCAAACCGGCGAGCCGCGACGTGAAGATTGAGTTTCTGCCGGCGAAGTAGGGCGGTAGCCGGTCGTGGCCGCTGGCTTCACTGGGGGCAGGCCACCCGTCCTCAATCATGTTATTGTACAATTGTACATATATGATAGACTTAGAACATGGAGATCGTGATTGACACCTCCGCGATTCTCGCCGTGATCGGGAAACAGCCGGAAAGGTCGGAACTGGTTCGACTTACGCGTGGGGCAAGGCTGGTGGCCCCGTCCTCGGTGCACTGGGAGGTCGGCAATGCGCTATCCGCCATGTTCAAGCGCAGAGCGATTGGACTGGATGAAGGGCTGAAGTTGTTGGAATCCTACGCCGCGATTCCCATTCGCTTGACCGATCTGGCGTTGAAGCAAGCGGTTGAGTTGGCGGCTCGACTGAATATTTACGCGTACGATGCGTACGTGATCGCGTGTGCGGTGAACCAGAGAGCGCCGATCCTGACGTTGGACGGCGGATTGAGAGCGCGAGCCCGCGAATTGAAGCTGGACGTGCTGGAGGTGGATGTTCGATGAAATCCTATACCTACTCTGAGGCGCGCGGAAATTTTGCCACAGTGCTCGAAGAAGCCGAACGCGACGGCGCAGTTGAGATTCGCCGGCGAGACGGCGCAGTCTTTCGTATCTTGCCCGCGCCAATATCCAAAGGGAGATCCAAAGCGTCGCCGTTGGATGTGAAGGGCGTGAAGTTAGGAGTCTCCACTGCCGATCTGGTTGCGATGGTGCGCGAGGGACGGGAGCGGGGATAGGGGATCAGGAAGTTCGGCTCGGGCGAGGCCTTCGTGGAATCCCACGCATCGCAAAGTGCGCGATGAGTTGCACCCGGCTTCGACTTTTCAGGTTGCGGAGATTTCGGTTTAAAGGCGCCGCTCCCAATATCCGGGGCGGCGGTGACCGTGGGCGAAGGCTAGAATTTGGATCGTGGTCGGTTTCTCACGATAGATAACCGCGGAGGGGAATCGTGAGAGGACGAATTTTCTGGTGCCACGTTCTCCACGGGGCCAGCGCGCTGGGGCGGCGGTGATGAGTTCAATCGCGCGATCTATCTCCGCAACAAATCCATCGCCGGCGCTCGCACTGCGCTCGTCGTACCAGCTCACGCAGACTTCAGTTCTGCAAGAGCGGCCGGGTGGATCTCCAGCGGCTTAGCGGCCATTGCGGAGAGCTGAGATTTGGCGGCGCGCTTCCTCCCATGGAATCGGCTTCACTTTGCCGGAATCGAGTTCCTCGATGCGGCGGGCAATTTCGCGGCTCCATTCTTGTTCCGCCGTGGCGTCCACGGTCTCATCCAGACTTTCGAGCAGCGAACCGGCGAGCGCCGCGCGGGCTTCAGGCGGGAGAGCTAGCGCTTTCTTTAGAAGTTCGGTAACCTCTTGGGTCATTGTGCTATTTTACGCCTCGAACTCACCCACTCAAGCCAAAACCGGGCTTGAGTAGGGACCCGCCACCCGCCAAGTTGTAATTCGCAAAACGGTGAACGTCCCCAGATTTCCCCAGAGAGACGATCCGGCTTGAATTTGGTATTGTAGCGGCGTCGCGTAAATCCCATGGCTGACAGAAGCAAACCCGGTAAAATCCACCTGCGCATAGTCGAGGTGATGAAGAGATTCCCTGGTGGTATCTCTGGTGGCCAGATAAGGCAAGAGCTGGAAAAGCAAGGCCTGGATCCCGGCGAACAGACCCATTTGGACCGGCGCAAAAGGGATCTTAAGAAATGGTTCGTCATCAACAAGAACGTGGCGAACATAGTCGTTAACGGTCAGAACAGAAAGGTCGCTCTCTACGAGTACGCCGGTATAAGACGAAATGTCGTTGATGAAGGGCAGATCAGCCTGAAGGAACGCGCCGAAGTCATCCACGGCGCCCACGGCCGTTGCCAGATGTGCGGCAAATCGGTCGTGCACCATGGGATCACGCTTGTTGTGGATCACAAGAAGCCACGAGATTGGGGAGGAACAAATGACCGGGACAATCTCTGGGCGATCTGCGAAGACTGCAATGCGGGAAGGAAAGCCTACTTCTCATCCCTACACGTCGAGGTTGAGCTAATGAAGAGGGTAACGGCACACAAGAGTGTCCACGTGCGGATCGGTGAATTACTCAAAGCTGTCGGGTTGGCAAGAGAACATCCTCACAACTCATTTTGACGTGTCGCTGATCAAGACGATTGGCAAAAGCGTTCGCGGAAGTTAAGGTCCCCTGTCATTGGATGGGGTTTTGGTGCCATGCCGGTTCCTCGCGTCTCGCCGCTTTAGCGCCTTGCTCAGCCTCTGGAAGACTTCTTCGTTTTCTATCCAAACAGTAAATCCGCGGCCGGAGGCATCCGAGGACGATAGGTAGCCGACCCCCTGGCGAGTCCCCGAGCAAGTCCCGCACGGGCACGGTCGATAGGCGTCAAGCCTGCGTCCCCGCTCCCCGTACCAGATGAAGTTGGATGCTCTCTTCAAAACGCTCCTCCTTTCGATGTTCTAGTATAGAACATTTTTGGTTTATAGGAGGGGTACCCTTTCGATGTGATTCGCAAGGCTGGCCAGAAAAACATCGTTGCCAAACGCGTCGCTCAAGCGCGTCAGGCGCGTAAGCCCCCGCTGACGCAGGACGCCCTCTCAGGCAAACTCGCTCGGATCGGCATTCAGCTGGACCGAGCCGCCATCGCCAAGATCGAGAATAACCACCGTCGCGTGCTCGACTACGAGGTTAAGGCCCTCGCCGCAGTCCTAGGCGTCGAAGCCAGTTGGCTCCTTGGGGAGGGAAAGGGATGAAGGACCCCACATCTCAGCTGCGCTCAGCTACGCGGAGGGCTAAGTCTGACGTCGCGAATAAACTCGTTAGCATGTTCCTTCATGAACTCAGCCGGAGGATAAGCCGAACCTGGCGGATGGCGGCTGACAGCGAAGACTACGAAAAGATTGTGCGCGAGCGATTTGAGAACCGATGCCCCTATTGCTCCTGCGACTTGGCAAACATGGTAACAGTGATCGAACACCTGGATGGAATGAATCGCTTGCGGGTGGGACTTCACGTTCCGGGAAATGTACTGGTGGCATGCAGGCGCTGTAACAACGAGAAGCGCCGCGACGATTCGTTACTTGTTCTTTCGCTAGCGAAGTCGGGTTGGGAATCGTTTCTTTCTCATGACGGCAGCCGGTGCGCACCAACCTGCCGCACCTGCCTTTACTGGAAAGAAATCTGGGCAGACGAGGCGGAGCGAAAGCTACGATTGAGCGAGAATTTGCAGAGACTTCGCCTGTTCCGCAGCTCATTTTCTGAATTTGAACAGATACTGCCGTCTCTTATAGACACTATGCCCGCGCTGCTAACGAAATTGTATGCCGACTGTCAGGCTTTCGCGGAAAGGGAAATGGAATCATTGCTGGATCGGTTCGAGAAGGCGTCCAGCAGTAGGTCCTGATGCCTACGAGCGTCCTATGTAGTAACAGCCCTCCAAGATCCCTCGGACATTTTCAACCATGACGGCGCGGGGCCGAACTTGGTCCACGATTCTGATCATTGATGGAAACAAATTGCGTTCATCCGATTTGCCAAGTTGTTTACCCGCTACGGAGAAAGGCGGGCAAGGCAGGCCTGCGGACACAATGTCCGCGCCTGCAAAAGGCGAGGCGTCGAAAGCATCCAAATCCTGCTGGATAACATTCCACCTCGGCCGATTCTGGCGCAACGTTGAACAAGCTCTCGCATCGATCTCAACAAGGCCGACGTGATTGATTCCCGCTTGTTCTAGACCGATCGCTTGACCTCCCGCGCCGGCGCACAATTCCAGCGTGACCAAACCGCTTTTACCTTTGAATGCTCGACGGGGGCCGCCAGTAGTCCACGGATTCTCCGGCTCAATTCCAAGCCCGGCCAAGAACGGTGTTTCGTTAGCAGATCTGCGCTTCATATACCCGCGTCTCATGTCCCTGAATTCTAACTGCGGTCAATCAATTACGAAACACCCAATTGGCCGTGGCGGCGATGCTCCATCCATTTTAGACGGACCTGGAAATGTGGGGACAGAACGGAATGCGGGGACAGGGACGTTTACCTGATTTTTCCGCGTAAGCCGGTGAACGTCCCGTGCCTGTCCCCAGGTTTCCATGTCCCCAAATCCCCAGACGCAAAACAACAACAGCCAGATTTCCGATCATGGTGTAGCAATGGGTTTGTAAATAAGACCGATGACGATTCCGACGATCGTCCACTGGAGGAAGTAAGCCACCGCCTGTTCCAGAGCAAGTTTCAGGCCGATGTTCAGGTTCACGTAGTTGTGCAGCACAAATGCGCAGACCACGAAAAGTCCGATGAGAACGCCGAAGCGCGCACCTGCGGCGGTGCTCGATCCGCCCGGATGTGGCGTCATCGTCGTCGTCATCATTGCGAAAATTATGGCGACGACCAGGATCGCTATGAAAGTTGCGGCCATTCCAATTGGCATCACAGCCATCATTTTTTCCTTAGGTCGGAATACGGCCGGGTACTTGCGGGCTTCATCGATAAGAGAGGGCACCAGCCAAAACAGCAAAAAGCCGAAGGCGAAATACGCAACCGTGGCACCAAGCGCCGCCAGCACGAGACTTAGATAGTTCATTTGCGCTCCTTTACCAGTTGCGGATCAAAATCACAGCCGGTTCGGCGGCTACGGGGCCCCAGCGGCTGGAAGCCGCGATTGCTTCCGCGGCTTTACGGCACGAGTGGAACTCGTGCCCTTCCCAAACCGGCGCAAGCCGAAGTTTTTCCGCGGGCCCTTAGGGCTTTTCGGGCAGAGGCTGCCAGAGCTCTATCTTGTTGCCGTCCAGGTCATAGATCCAGGCAAAGCGACCGTAGGATTCATCCATTCGTTTTGGGTCGATCTTTACGCCCTCTTGTTTTAAGCGGTCGAGCAAAGCATCCATGTCGTCCACGATGTAGTTGATCATGAACGGCGCGGGGCTGGGATCGAAATACTTGGAGGAGTTGGAGAAGACGGTCCAAACGGTGACGTGCTCTTTTTTCGGGTCGTCGTGTTCGCGCCACGGAAGCATCACGCCTTGGCCTTTGTCGGCGAGTCCAAGATGCTTGGAATACCAATCGCGCATCTGATCACGGTCGGCGGACTTGAAGAAGACGCCGCCTATTCCAAGGATGCGGCCCCGCTGCTCGGTTGTGACGGGCGGCTTCGATTTTTCGGGTTGCGGAGATTTCACGTCCTGTCCTCCTGTGGAGCGGGCCGCGATGAGCAACAGCGACCCGAGCGCAATTGTGCTCCAAGGTATTCGGTGCATCGGCGGATTATACATAAGTCTCGATTCGAATGGAGAAAACGGTTCGCTCAAAAGCAAAGCCGGCTACGCCTGGGGCAACTCCGATTCGGTGCCGGCAGAAAGCATCAACCACGGGGTACACGGGGGTGCACGGGGGAAACCGGGACTTAATCAGAGTCTCGCTAGCTGAGGGCGCGAGCGGCGGAGGGCTGGTAGCCCCGGCAGGAATCGAACCTGCATAGTCAGTTTAGGAAACTGAAGTCCTATCCGTTGAACGACGGGGCCACTGGAAATCAGGGTAGCAGGTTGGGAAATGGGATGACAAACGTGCGGTCAGTCTGCGTTCCGCCGCCAACGAACTGGACGATTTCCAGGCGGTCGCCTTCGTGCAAGGGGGTTTGCGGCCATTGGTCGCGGGGGACGATTTCGCGGTTGAGCTCGATGGCTACTCGGTCGGGCTTCATGCCCAGATGCGCTACCAGCGCGCCCAGAGTTTCAGCAGTTGCGATTTGGTTCTCGCCGTTGATGGTCAGGTTCATGGTTCGTTGGACCTCACGCGCTTGCGCTTAGGGAAGCTCTGATTAAGGGTCAGCAAAAGGCCTGAACCACGGGGTACACGGGGGTGCACGGGGGAAACCTGGACTTAATCAGAGGTTCCTCAGCGCCTCTCGATCGCTGTGTATTTCTGCGGGTAGGGCGGGCCGATGTAATCGGCTCGGGGACGGATCAGGCGGTTGTCGTCGAGTTGCTCGATGACGTGGGCGGTCCAGCCGGCGACGCGAGAGACGGCGAAGATGGGCGTGAACAGGTCGACGGCGATGCCGAGCGTGTGGTAGGTGGACGCGGAATAGAAATCCACATTGGCGTTTAGTTTTTTGTCGGCCTTGATGAACGCTTCGATTTTGTGGGAGTACTCGAACCACTTGGGATTGCCGCTGGAATGGCCGAGGTCGCGCGACATCTGGCGGAGGTGCGTGGCTCGCGGGTCTTCGGTGTGGTAGACGCGGTGGCCGAAGCCGGGAACTTTTTTCTTCTGGGCCAGCATGGTCTTGATGTACTCGACGGGGTCGGCGCCTTGGGCGTCGATAGCCTGGAGAATCTTGAAGACCTCTTCGTTGGCCCCGCCGTGGAGCGGGCCCTTGAGCGTGCCGATGGCGGAGGTGACGGCGGAGTGCATATCGGAAAGCGTGGCGGCGGTGACGCGCGCGGCGAAGGTGGAGGCGTTCAGTTCATGATCGGCGTGCAGGATGAGCGCGATGTCAAAGGCGCGCTCGGCGGTTTTGGAGGGAGCGGTGCCGTTCAGTTGGAGCAGAAAATTCGCGGCGTGCGAGAGCGAGCGGTCGGGCTCCACTAGCGGCTTGCCTTGGCGGACGCGGTCGTAATTGGCCACCAGCATCGAGATCTGCGACGTCAGACGGATCGCTTTGTTGATATTGGCGTCGTGATCGTTCTTGTTATATTCCGGGTCGTAATAGGAAAGCTCGGAGACGAGGGTGCGCAGGGCGTCCATGGGAGGAACGTGTTTCGGGACTCGCCTGAGGCTGTCTAGGATCGCTGCATCGAGGTGGCGTTCCTTCGCCATGCGCTGCTGGGTTTGCTTGAGCTCGGCGGCGTTGGGTAGATGGCCGAACCAGAGCAGGTGGCAGACTTCTTCGAAGGTGGAGTGGTCGGCGAGATCGTGGATGTCGTATCCGCGATAGGCCAGGATGCCTTGATCGCCGTCGATGTAGCAGATGCTGGATGTGGTCGCGACCACCCCTTCCAGTCCTTTGGAGGCATGCAGGTTTGTGACCGTGGACATCGTTCCTCGCTTGCAGTGGGGATGGAGTCTGCTGCTCACGCTCGGGGAGCGGTTTGGCAACCCTACTTTTATACGCGAAGCGGAGTGTGTTTCCAAGAGGGGGCGTCGATTGCGTCGGGATGGTAGAATTCCGGTCACACAAAGGGGGCTTCAACCATGCCGAATCCTATCTGCCATTTTGAGATTGGCTGCCGTGACCGCAGCAAGACATCGCACTTCTATGGACAGCTGTTTGACTGGAAGATGGAAGACGCCGGTCCGGCTACGATGATTGGAACCGGAGATGGCGTCGCCGGCCACATCAGTGCGTTGGGACATGAGCCGCACAACTACACGATCTTCTACGTCAAGGTGGACGATGTGAAGGCCTACCTGGAGAAGGCGGCCGCGCTGGGCGGGAAGACGCTGGTGCCGCCGATCGCCATTCCAACGGGGACTTTCGCCTGGTTTGCCGACCCGGAGGGCAATACGATCGGGCTTTGGCAAGACAAGAAATAGGGTGGCAGCGCAAGGGCGTGCTGCCGGTTCACTTGCTCGGACCTCTCATTCCGGCCAGACATTCCGGCCGGATCATTCCGCCCAGAGCGAAGCGGCAGTCTTGGTTAGTATTTGTTCCTGCGTATCTTTCGACAGGGGCAGGGCCTTGAATTCCTCGAGATTCCGCTGGATGTCGGGGACCCCGGGGCCGGGCCAGTCGGTGCCGAAGAGCGTTTTGTGGGCGATCTCGTCGAGCCTGGGGAAATAGGTCAGCAGAGTTTTTGGTGGAATGCCGCTGATGTCGAGGTAGACGTTCGGGTGCCTTCGGAGCAAGAAGAACGCCGTGTTCATCCACAGGGGGCGGCCGCCGTGGGCAATCAGGATTTTTAATTTGGGGAAATCGACGGCTACGTCGTCAAGGTAGATGGGGTCTCCGTACTTGTTGCGGGCGCCGGGGAAGATCGAAGTACCGGTGTGGAACATGATTGGGATTCCGTTGGCCTCGGCGGCGCGGTAGATGATTTCCAGTTCATTGACTCCGTTCAGATAGTCGTTTGGAAATAGCAACTGATGCGGCGGGTGGATCTTGATCATGCGAATGCCGAGACGCAGGATGTGCTCGACATCGGCCATGATGTTGGTGGTGTGGCGCGGATGCAGGCTGCCGCAAGAGATCAGACGCTTGGGAGCGTGCCGGCAGTAGTCGGCGACAAACTGGTTGACTTCGTTGGTGAAGCCGATGACTTCCGGGGCGACGTAGTTGATCAGGGCGGCACGATCGACGCCGCAACGATCCAGATATTGAAGAAAGGCTTTGGGAGAGCGGCAATATTCGGAGATCTCGTCGAAATTGGCGCGGTTGCGCTTCATCAGTTCAAGCGCGTGCGGCTTGAAGAGTTCCATCGGCGCGATGTGGACGTGGCAATCGGTGATCAAAGAACAGCTCCTAGCTTCTAGCTCCTGGCTCCTAGCAACCACGATCTCGTTTGCTAGAAGCCAGAAGCTAGTGGCTAGAAGCGTCTTTAATACAACGGCACTTTGGGATCCACTGTTCTCGCCCACCCGTCGATGCCGCCGCGCATGGATTGAGCCTTTTCGTATCCCTGCTGGCGGAGCCAGTTGGTCACGGTTAAGGAACGCACGCCGTGATGGCACAGAACCACGATGTGGTCGTCGGGATCGAGTTCCTGATGAGCGCGGGAGGGGATGTCGGCCATCGGCATGTGCTTTGCGCCTTCGATGCGCGAGGCCTCGTATTCCCAGGGCTCACGAACATCGAGGAGGGTGAAGGATTCCCCGCTTTTTTGCAGGGTTTTGAACTGGCCGGGAGAGATTTCGAAGTCCATGGGTTCAGGTCTCAGGTGTCGGGGTTCAGGTGTCAGGAAAAACTTGCGATCTTTAGTGGCAACGTTCGGCTACGGCTATTCATTCGCTTGCCCGCTCTGGACGATTTACGAGCGTCGCCAGACTTAACAGCGCGGCCAGTGCCCAGAGCGTGCCGGTTGCCATTCTGGCGGTGCGTACGTCGGAGGGCGGGATCGTCCGCCATACGGTCAAGCCACAGCCGACCAGAAAATTGATCACTAATACTCCGAAAAACAAGCGCTCGCGCAAGCAGTGGGTATCTAACATCAAGCCAGCCAGAAGCAGTATCCAGACGATATAAGTCGCAGCGGTCCAATAGTCATGCGGCCATTCATGCACGTTGGCGACTGCCCGCGAAAAGGAAATCCATGCGAAATAGGCGCAGCCGAGGAATCCGGCTACGCCCCACAGCGGCGTACTGCACATCAAGTGTGCGGAGCTATAGGCCGGCGGCTTCGTCACGATCTCAGGTGTTGCGTCCTCTATTTGCCGATCCATCTCGGTGGTCGCTTATCAAGGAAAGCAATAATACCTTCGCGCGCGTCTGGGGTCGAGGCCAGTTCGTCGAGATAGATCTTCTCGGCTCGGGCCAGGCCTTTGTCGAAGTGAATCGCATCCCAGACGTAAATGGCTTTCTTGGCGTGGGCGAGCGCTACGGGGCTCAGTTGGCGGAGTTCAGCAAGCGTGCGATCGACAAGCGAGTCGAGCTCTTCAGCTGCCACTGCGCGGGTTGCCAAACCCATCGCCGCGGCTTCCTCGCCTGAGAACTGGCGTCCGGTAAGGATAAGTTCGGTGGCGCGCTTCTGGCCAATGAGCGCGGACAGGGCTGCGGCTGCGACCGGGGGATAGCAGCCTAACTTAATTTCGGGAAATCCCCAGGTGGCATCGCTGGTGGTGTAGACCATATCGCAAACGGCAGCGAGTTCCGCGCCTCCACCGAGGCAGGTGCCGCGGACAGCGGCGATTGTGATTTTGCGCGAGGCCACAATCGCGCGAATTACGGCGTGAAAACCCGTGAGCATTTCGTGAATCTGCTCGGGCAGGTGGGCTTTGATGTCCACACCGGCGGAGAAGGCCTTGGCATCGCCTTCGAACAGGATCGCGCAGATTTCGGGGCGCGCTTCGAGTTGCGCCAGAGCCTCGTGCAACTCTTGCGCCATCTGCCGGTCGATGATGTTCAACGGAGGGCTTGCCAGCCTGACGCGGGCAACGGGCGGAAGCTCTTTTACAGCGATGCGGATTGCGGCGGCGGTGGTCATTTCGGCGGTTGCTTCTTCACCACGGGGTTCACGGCGGAACACGGGGTAAACCAACTTCTTTATCTTGTGTCTTGTCCTCCGCGTAACGCTCCACTTTCTGATTCTTAAATGTTGATTGCCGACTTCCGCGGTTCGCTGATGGTGGACAGCGGATCGCGCGCTCCCTCTTTTTCTTTGATCCACTTCTTCTCGTTGCGAATGATGTCGAGCAGCAGTTCTTTGTCTTTCGCGCCGGGCAGATTCTCTTGGCAGTGCTGCTGGTAAGCGCGGTCGTCGAGCAGTTCGCCGGTCTCGCAGTGAAACTTCTTCCCTGCCCAGCGTCCTATATTGCGGTTGAAGTGAATATCGGGGGTGTAGAACTTCTTCTCGCCTGGCTTCAGGAATGTGTTCAGGCGCTCGACCAACCCCACAACTTCCTGGCGATAAAGATGGCGGCTGTAGTCGTTGAGGTCGTCGAGGTCGGCGGCCTTATCGTTTTGCAGTTCGTCGTAGCGGCCCTTGATTCCCCAGACATAGGCCCAGTGCGCCGAAGACGAATGATCGGTGCCGAAGAGGTCGAAGGAGCTGGAGATCCATTTGTTTAGATATTTCTGCATGAGCCATTGCGGGATCACTCCCGCTTCGACCACGCGGCGCAGGCCATCGTTGCCGGTTCCCATGTGGAAGGCTTCTTCGCGCAGCATGTAGGAAGTGGAGCGTCCGAGCGGCGCGAAGGAGGAGTACTTCAGCATCTGGAGCTGGAATTTTCCGTCGCGATCGACAAAGTCGGTGTAGGTGAAAAAGTCGAGCCAGTTGTCGACGTCGACGTTGAAAGTGCCCAGCAGGCGGGCGTTTTCGAAGGCGCGGCGCTCGAGCATTTTTTGCGCTTCGACCTTGCCGGAGGAGCCGAAGAAGTCGATGAGCAGGGCGCACATCTGCCAGCCGTGGCGCATTTCTTCGATCATGACCCGGGTGAGGGCGCGGCGATCCCATTCCGTAGGCGCGGTTGCAAACAGGTTGCGCTGCTGCTCGACGCTGGCAAATTCGGTGTCGCCCTGATAGATGATCATGTTCATCAGCGCATCGCGCATCTGCTGCGTGGGAATCTGGCGCAGGTTCTCCCACTTGTTGCGGCCCTTGTAGGAGCCGAACTGGATCTCCTCGGTTTCGATCGCGCCGTAAAGCGTATCGAAGTGGAAGGACTCGACGTCGTCTTTGTCGACGCCGACTTCTTTACGCCATTCGTTGAAGAGACCGACCCAATCGCTGAAGTTTCCGATTTTTGCTACTTTGCCTGGCATGAGAACCTCAAATCTTTACCACGGGGTACACAGAGGAACACGGGGGAAAGCAACCTGTTTCGGAGTTTCCGGTGAAACCATGTGTCCACCTTGGTTCAAGTTGTTTCTACTTGGCTGTGAATACGGCTGGGCGCTTCTCAACATACGCGGCGAGACCTTCTTTGGCGTCGTCGCTCTGAAAAAGGATCTGCTGATTTTCGCGTTCGACGGCCAGCGCGGATTCCATGGGAATCTCCCATCCGGTCTGCACGGCGCGCTTGATGCGGCCTACAGCCTTTGCAGCTTTGTTCGGGGGCGTGAACTGGCGGGCGTATTCCAGGATGTTCTCCATGAAACCGTCGCGTTCGAAGATGTCGTTGATGATGCCGTACTCCTGCGCCTCTTCGAAGGAGAAGGTGTTACCGGTGATCATCAGTTCGATGGCTTTGCTCTTGCCTACCAGGCGCGACAGGCGCTGGGTTCCGCCGGTGCCAGGGAGCACGCCCAGGTTGACTTCGGGCAGACCGATTTTGCCCGCGTCTTTGCGCGCGATTCGGAGATCGGCAGCCATGGCGATCTCAAGGCCTCCGCCGACGCAATGGCCGTTGATCGCGGCGATGACCAGCTTCGGAGTGTGTTCGAGGCGCAGCAAAGTTTCGTTCGCGTGCAGACAGAAGTAATACTTAAAGGTAGGGTCGACCGAGGCGAGCATTTTGATGTTCGCTCCGGCAGAGAAAAACTTGTCGCCCACGCCGGTTAGGACGATCACGTGGACGTCGTTATCCATGCGCGCCTTGAGGATGGCCTCGTCAAGCTGGCGGTTCATTTCGTAGGTGTAGGTGTTGGCCGGAGGATCGTTCATTTCGATCACGGCCACGCCGGCATTGGTTCGATAGTTGATGAGCTGCTTGGTGGTCTCACCGGTGGCCGGCTGTGTTGTCGTTATTGTTGCCATGGATTGCTCCTTAAATGTTTGTGTCGCGTTAGTTCTTTCTGCGCGGCTTGTGGCCGTGCATAATTCCGTTGAGAACGATGTTGCCCATCTGTTCCGCCAGCGCTTCGGCATTACCGTCGACGCGCGGGTTGTACCAGGTGTAGATCCAGTTAATCATGCCGAACAGGCTCATCACGGCGGTGCGCGCGTTGAAATCAAGGCCGCGCTCGCGGCGAAGATCGTCCATGAGCCCGAGACAGATGCGGTAATACTCGCGCTTAATGGCGGCAATCTCCGCGCTCAGGCCGTTTTTCAACGAGTCGTCCTCGTGCGAAAGGACTTTCAGTCCCGGCTGATTGCTCACGAAATAGTCCAGGTGGTTCTGAATGAAGACGCGGATGCGCTGCTCGGGATCGGAGATATCGGCGAGCCGCGCCTTGAGTTTCTCGAGAATGGTGGTGAAGGTGTGCTTCTGAATCAGAAAAAGCAGACGCTCTTTGGACTCGAAGTAGTAATAGAGTCCCGCCAGCGACATGCCGGTGGCGCGGGAAAGGTCGCGCATGGATGCGCCTTCGTATCCCTTAGAGCAGAAGACCTCGGTGGCGTGGTCGAGGATGTGTTCGAGGCGGCGGTCAAAACGGGTCGCGGGAGTGCGGCTTGCGGCTCGGCCGGGGCGTCGCGTCCCCCGGCGGGGAGTTCGGGTTGCGGGCAAAGCGGGCATATGTCGAACGTTCGTTCCAATTATAGGGGAGGGTGATTGAGATCACAAGGGCGTGTGATGTCTATGCGCCGAGTCTTACGACAACCCTTGGTTAGCTTTTGATCCCCGCCATCAACTTCTCGATCTCGGTTTTCTGTTCGCCGCTCAACGGCAGGAACGGCAAGCGCGCGGGGCCTCCGTAGTAGCCGCCCAGGTCCATGGCGTACTTCACGCCCGGGACGCCAAGCTCGCCGACCACGCGCTGGGCGGCGAGTTTCAGGCGCTCTTGCTTTTCGCGGGCGAGAGCGGTGTCTCCGTCCTTGAGCGCGGCGAAAATTTCGTAGCACGCCATGGGCGCGGCGCTGGCGAAGGCCAGGATGGCACCGACGGCTCCGAGGCCTAGCGAAGGTTCCAGTTGGTGCGCGGCTCCGACCATGACCTGGAACCCAACTTCTTTCTTGCGGGTCTTCAATTTACCCACGACAGTTACGGCTGAAGATGAGGGCTTTTTAGGGCTGCCTTCGCCTTCGTGGACGGGCGAGGACGCCCGTCGCTCCACAAATTCCGCTGTGCCTACAAGCGAGGCTACGCTGACCAATTCCCTGCTCTGTTTTTCGGATTCGGCGGCCGCGGCCTGGATCATACGGGGAGTTACGGCCTCGAAGGTTTCGGTCACCGTGGCTTCCCGCTTCACCTGACGGGTGGCCTCGACCATCTGTTTCACTTTGTCCAGGTTCCCGCTCGATTCCTTGATGGCAATGATGTTGGAATGGCCGGCGAGTTCGATCACGACCTCGGCGGGGATGTCATATCCGGTGGCCTGCGGGAAATTGTAGATGACGATGGGCAGCGCCGAGCGGTCGGCTACGGTGCGATAGAAAGCCAGCAGGTTCGGCGGGTGCATCTGCTTTTTGTAATAGTGTGGAGTTCGCACCATGGCGGCGTCATAGCCCAGTTCGGCGGCGTATTCGGTGAGGCGCAGAGTTTCACGGGCGGACTCGATGCCGGTGCCTGCGATCATCACTTTATTGGGCGCGGCGGCGGCCAGAGCCGTTTTGAGCACGTCGCGGCGTTCTTGATCCGAGAGCAGAATCGCTTCTCCCGTCGAACCCTGGACTACGATGCCCGCGACCGGCGTGCGCGAATAGCGCTCAACGTTGGATTCGATTTTCTTGTAATACACTTCGCCGTCGGGATAGAAGGGCGTGGTAATGGGTGGGAAGATTCCGGATAAAAGCATGGTGGGCCTCAGTCGTTGGTCGTCAGTCGTTGGTGGCTCGCGAATACGCTTACATATGAATTATCGGGCTTCGCGCTCGAGTTTGTCATCTTCAGTTCAACAGCGAAGTCACAAAGACCAGGAAAAAGAGACATCCATCAACAATTAGTACGGTTGCCCCAATCCAGATGAGGGCGATGATCCGCACCTGTTCGGGAGAGGGCGTGGTAATTCCGATTGTTTTATGTAGATAGCCGAGCACGTTGGCGACGAACGCCTCCGGTATCGCGCGGCTGGCGATGCCCAGGCCAAGAAGCAACATCACGGCATGAAACGCAACGATAGAGGCCATTTGCAGCATCACTCGCAGGCGGGCAGGTCCTTGCCGTCGGGATCGACGATGCGGCGATACTCGTCTTCGGTCCCGACAAAGAAGCGGACAAACGGTGTCGAGGTTCGGTCGTCGACCATGGTTTCGGCTTGCCAGACCATGCCGCCCTTACAAACACCGAGTCTCGAAAGGGAGGTGCGGTTTGCGCCGGAGTAATAAAAGAAGTCGTCATCGCCATGTCCAGCCAGTGGAGCGGAGGAAGTTCTCAGTCCACCCTGCGCATCCACCTTGAGCAGAAGCCGACCGTCTTCCATGGGCAAGGGCGGGGCGCCGGTCTGGCGAAAATCGACGCGCACCCAGCCTTTGTATCCGGCGGGAATCAAGAAACGTTCGGGCGGCCGACGATGAAAAACAAGATCGAAGGCAGCCGGACCGAAAAGGACCGCCCAGATGAACAATGGAAGGCCGAGGACGGCGATCAGGATGGCCGGGTCTTTCCTCATGCGCGTTACTTGGCCGCGGTATGTTCCGCGTGCAAATGTTGCAAGGCTTGCACGCGCACTTCTCCGCGCTGGAGGGCGGAAATGCCCTCGGCGGCGGCGCGAGCGGCGGAGAGCGTGGTAATCGCCGTGATGCGCGCGGTCACGGCCGCTCGGCGGATTGCCTTCTCGTCAAAGTATGGGTCGGGCCCTTGCGGCGTGTTCACAATCAACTGGATACGATCAGCCTTGATCAGGTCAACGGCGTTGGGACGGCCTTCCTTTACTTTGTAGACGCGATCGACAGTCAAGCCGGCGGCTTCGAGAATGTCGGCGGTGCCGTGCGTGGCCACCAACTTGAAGCCCATGTCGACGAAGCGACGGGCGACATCGGCCACCTGCGGCTTGTCGTGGTCGGTGACGCTGATGAAGACTGTGCCCTTGATGGGCAGTTTCTGGCCGGCGGCAATTTGGGCTTTGGCGAAAGCTTCGCCGAAATTGTCGGCGATGCCCATGACTTCTCCGGTGGAACGCATTTCTGGGCCGAGGACGGTGTCGACTCCGGGAAATTTCGACCAGGGGAAGACAGGCGATTTCACGTAGAAGCAGCGGCCGGTGTCGAGGTCCGTGCCGCGCTCGACGTTTTCTGGAAGGAACTCACGCAGCTTGCGCCCGGTCATCAGCCGGGCGGCGATTTTGGCCATTGGGACTCCCGTGGCTTTGGAAACGAAGGGCACGGTGCGCGAGGCGCGCGGGTTGACTTCGAGCACGTAAACCTTAGCATCGCCATCTCCGCACGATTTGCGCGGAATGGCGAACTGCACGTTCATCAAGCCGATCACTTTCAAGGCACGCGCCAACTGGAAGGTGTAGTCGCGCATGCGATCGAGCAGCGGCTGGGGAATATCAACCGTGGGCAGCACGCAGGAGGAGTCGCCAGAGTGGATGCCGGCTTCCTCGATGTGCTGCATGATGCCGCCAATGACTACGTCTTCGCCGTCGGAGAGCGCGTCTACGTCGACCTCAATGGCGTCTTCGAGGAATTTGTCGATCAGGATGGGACGATCCTGCGAATACTCGACGGCTTGCTTCATGTATTGCGTGATGGTGTCTTCGTCGTAGGCGATGACCATGGCTCGTCCGCCGAGAACGTACGAAGGGCGGACGAGAACGGGGAAACCAATTTTCTTCGCGGCTTCGACGGCTTCTTCGACCGAGGCGACCATGGCGCCGGGAGCTTGCGGGATGTCGAGTTCATCGAGCAGTTTACCGAAGCGCTTGCGGTCCTCGGCTAGATCAATCGATTCGGGCGTAGTGCCGATGATGTTCACTCCCGCCGCCTTGAGCGGCAATGAGAGATTCAGCGGCGTCTGACCGCCGAACTGCACGATCACGCCAACGGGCGCGCCGCCGGAGGCTTCGTGTTCGCAGACGGCAAACACGTCTTCGAGCGTGAGCGGCTCGAAGTAGAGGCGGTCGCTGGTGTCGTAATCGGTCGAGACCGTCTCGGGGTTGCAGTTGATCATGATGGTCTCGTAGCCATCTTCGCGCAGGGCGTAACTGGCGTGGCAGCAGCAGTAATCGAATTCAATTCCCTGCCCGATGCGGTTCGGACCGGAGCCGAGAATGATAACTTTCTTCTTCGCGGTGGGTGTCGCCTCATCCTCTTCTTCATAGGTCGAGTAGAGATAAGGTGTGTAGCTTTCGAACTCGGCGGCGCAGGTATCGACGCGCTTGTAGACCGGCTTCAGGCCGTGCTTCTTGCGGAAGTGGCGGACTTTTTCCTGGCCGCCTTTGCCATCCAGACGCCAGGTTCCGGCGAGGCGACCGTCGGAGAATCCCATGCGCTTGGCCTCGCGCAGCACTTCGGTGGGAAGCGACTCCATGGGATGCTTTTCCAGCTCCAGCTGCATGTCGTTAATTTCTTTGAGCTGGTAGAGAAACCAGGGGTCAATCGAAGTCATCTTCGCGATCTGCTTGATCGTGTGTCCCTGGCGAATGGCATACTGCACGTAGGTCAGGCGCTCGGGATGCGGCGTGACCAGTCGCTGTGTGAGAATCTTGGGCTCGATCTTCTGCGACCCGACGCGCTTGCCGGTGTCGAGGGAGCGAATCCCTTTCTGAAGTGCTTCTTTAAACGTACGGCCGATGGCCATCACTTCGCCGACCGACTTCATCTGCGGTCCAAGCGATTCGTCGGCGCCAGGAAACTTTTCAAATTGCCACTTCGGGATCTTCACGACTACGTAGTCGAGCGTGGGCTCGAAGCAGGCGGGAGTCTTGCGCGTGATGTCGTTCGGAATCTCGTCGAGCGTATAGCCGACGGCGAGCTTGGCGGCGATTTTTGCGATCGGGAAGCCGGTGGCTTTCGACGCCAGAGCCGACGACCGCGAAACACGCGGGTTCATCTCGATTACAACCATGCGTCCCGTCGAAGGATTGACGCCGAACTGGATGTTCGACCCTCCGGTCTCGACTCCGATCTCGCGGATCACGGCAATCGCCGCGTCGCGCATCACCTGGTACTCGCGGTCGGTAAGCGTTTGCGCCGGGGCCACGGTGATGGAGTCGCCGGTGTGCACGCCCATGGGATCGAAGTTTTCAATGGAACAGATGATGATGACGTTGTCTTTGGTGTCGCGCATCACCTCGAGTTCGTACTCTTTCCAGCCGAGGACGGATTCTTCGATCAGACATTCGTGGACGGGCGAGAGATCAAGGCCGCGGGCGAGGACTTCCATCAGCTCTTCGCGGTTGTAGGCGATGCCGCCGCCGGTGCCGCCGAGGGTGAAGCTTGGGCGGATGATGACGGGGAAGCCGATTTTGCCGGCGAACTCGATGCCGTCTTTTAGATTGTTGACGAGCGCGGACTTCGGGACATCAAGGCCGATGCGCTGCATGGCGTCTTTGAAAACAAGACGGTCTTCGGCTTTCTTGATGGCGCTGATCTGTGCGCCGATCAGATGCACGTTGTACTTTTCGAGCACGCCGCCGTCGGCGAGTTCGATGGCAAGGTTGAGCGCGGTTTGTCCGCCAACGGTCGGCAGGATGGCAAAGCCGGCGCTTGGCGACAACTCGCGCTCGACGCGAATGATCTCTTCGAGATATTCACGGGTGAGCGGCTCGATGTAGGTGCGGTCGGCCGACTCGGGATCGGTCATGATGGTGGCCGGGTTCGAGTTGGCCAGCACAACTTCAAAGCCCTCCGACTTGAGCGCCTTGCAAGCTTGCGTGCCGGAGTAGTCGAACTCGGCCGACTGTCCGATGACGATAGGGCCGGAGCCGAGGATCAGGATTTTCGAGATGTCAGTTCGTTTGGGCATGAAAAATCAGTCGTTGGTCGTTAGTCGTTGGTCGTTGGTCGTTAGCGCGGCACGCCTGGAAGGCGTGCCCTTTCAAAACTTTCACCGTTTGCACTCCTCCATCATCTTCACAAAATCTTTGAACAAGTAGTGGGAATCATGCGGCCCCGGCGCCGCTTCTGGGTGGTACTGGACTGTGAACAATGGGAGGTTTCGATGCCGCATGCCTTCCAGCGTCTGGTCGTTCAGGTCTACGTGCGTGAGTTCGACTTCGCTCTGCGGGAGCGAGTCGGGATCGACCGCGAAGTTGTGGTTGTGGGCGGTGATCTCGATCTTGCCGCTGGCGAGTTGCTTCACGGGATGATTTCCGCCGTGGTGGCCAAATTTTAGTTTGAAGGTCTTGCCG